>Ga0214545_1002413_pt1 | contig 35968 bp, 29 predicted proteins | sample CNSS4metaG_FD_160064 | JGI IMG/M metagenome (GOLD analysis project Ga0214545, IMG submission 160064) | Root nodule microbial communities from cowpea collected in UCLA plant growth center, Los Angeles, California, USA - CNSS4 | ecosystem: Host-associated > Plants > Roots > Nodule | place: USA...
TTATAATATTTATATTTTAAAAAATATATATATATATATATATATATATATATATATATATATATATATATATATAATATACACGTATGTATGTAAAAATATAAAGCTCACTTCTGATCTAGTTTAATTAAAAAGTCCAAGTTCAACCCACTTGTTATTTTTAGAAAACTTTTCAATTTCCCACTTTATTTTCTTCTTTCAACTTCTCGACTTTTTCCAACTACTGTTTCTCCTTTTTTAACTGAGTTGCTACCACTCCTTTAGATAGAGGCTGGGATTGAGATCATTGTAGAGTTCTCCAGAGACCAAACTGAAACATTTCCTTCCATCCACGTAAGTTGAACTCCAAACATTTGTTTCCTTTACCTCTTCAGTTTTGAAGTTTTAGTTTGATTCGATTTTTGGTCACGAACCTCACTGTCTTCTGCTTCTATTCTTGCTTGTCAACTCCTTAAGTTGCAGTCGTGCTGTTTACTCTTCCGTTGGGGCTCAATTTTGCTAGGTTAGCATCTGTTAAGGTAAGGGGAGCTAAGCTAGGGTTCTTAAAGATTTCGAAATGCTTTACTTGCTTTAGCTCAAAATTGTGTTTTAAAATTTTGATTGATGTCTGTGATTATATGAAAATGAATTGTGTATGGTTTGGACTGAATTTTGGATTTGCGTGAGAGAGACTTGTTGTTCTCGCCCAAGCGAGCAACCTTCGCCTGTGCGAGAATAGCATAAAACTCACCCTTGCCTCTATTCGAGTTGTCGCTCAGACGAGGAGCTTCAGTTTTGAGCGAAGAACAATCTCGCTTAAGTGAGAACTCGTAGAACCTCACAGTGCCCATTGTTCGAGCTCTCAGCCAAACGAGAATGCCAAACTTAAGTGAGAGAACTTTTGGCGCTTAAGCGAAAGCTTCTAGCTTAAGTGAGATTGGTGCATGGAAGTGTTTATTTACTTGATTTCTTCTATGATTGGTTGTTTTACTCTTCAAAAGTATAATGTATATGATGAGCATGTATGAGGTGGTGTATTAGGACTGTATTTAATATGATTAGCATGAGATGAAAATGTTTTGAGATCACGTGTGGACTTGGTGTGAAAATTTTATGGAGAAATCTGTTTGATGATAAAGTAGAGTGACTTAAGGACTAGTAAGGCTGCATCCTGACACTTTAATTAATCAGTCAGACTCACATAGAGTAAACTTGTTAAAGTGGTGAGTAGCAAAAGGTCCTAGTCTCTAGTAGGATAATGGCTTAGATGATCATGGACTAACCTTGTGCTTGTGTGTGGTAGGGAGAAACTCATTGGTAATGGTTCTGCAGAATAATAGATGTCATTACAAGTGCAAGCAACTAGTGAATCCGATTTTATTACACATATCCAGATAATTGAGTTAGTGGGTCTATCATGGTTTGCTATCACATGTTGCTTATGCTAAATAACTTGTTTGTTTATTATTTGTTAATTTTTGTTCTCTAGCTTACCCTTCTCCTGTTTGTGCTTTGTTTTCTTGTGGTTTTTCCTCTCTGCAATGGTCATCGATGTTGGTGTGAGCATATGTGGAGACCCCCTTAATGATCATCAAGACGGCAGAAATGTTAATGTGTGATTTAGGCGTATTTATTATTGCTCTTTCGAGCATCTTTTAAAAATGTTGTCTTATGCAATTCCTTGCTTTATTAAGCAACTTTTTGCACATCTGTTTTAAACATATTTATGATATTGTTCTATGTCCATGATACTTCTATTTAAGTATATTTTGGAATGAATGTAATGATTAAATTCTGATATACTTTTTGCTTTGCTATGTTTTATTATAATATGGGATGTTTTATTGATTAGAGTTATTATATTAAATGGTAAGAAATATTTAAGAAAGTAACACAATTTTTTAATAAAGTAGTAGATAAATTTTATTGTGGTTATTATATTAATAAATTTATATAAAACGTGTTTATATAAAATTTTATTGAAATAAAAGAAAATTGAGAAAATAATTAAATTAAATTATTCATATTTATAGTTTAGTTTTTTAGTGAGTATAATTGTGTATATGTGTGATATGGGTGATATGAGGATGAAGTAAAGTAATTTATCTTAAACTTGGTGTAAGGAAATGTTCGGAGAGAAAATCCTTTTTTTTTTTTGAATGTCTTAGTGTACTTATATAGAGTATAATGAGTTATGTGGTGAAAGCATCACGATGTGCTAATCTAGGGGCTTTCCCATGGTCTAAGATAATGGAAGGACTAACCTTGTGTGTGGTAAGGTGAAACTCATTGATAATGGCTCTGCAGAGCAGTAGAGATCCTATAAGTGCACAACTTGACAAAATTTGATATCAATGCATGTATTCAGATAAATTGAGTTTAGAAGAGTCTTTAATTGTGGTGATGTCTTCACAACTATTTGAATTACATTGTAAGTCGTACAACATGTTTAATTGATATCTGGTGTTTCTTTTTTGCAAATTAACTTACCATTGTGAGTTTGTTGGTGTGGTGGTGCATTGTTTTCTTATTTTTGAAATGATAATCTTATCGGTGTTAACATATGAAGAAAGTTATTATTTTTATATATTAAATTCTTTGTTATACCTAATAATTTCAATTTAAATTATACAACTATTTTCTTAAAATAGTATAATATAAAAAAAGTTTTTTAATTATTTTTTTTTAATTTAAAATGTTGATGGATGAAGTCATCCTACCCCCTCTGCTCATTATTCACCAAATTAACGAATCTAATAAATTGAGTTTTAATAAATTAAAAAGCTGAAAATAGTATCATGTTTCACCCAATTGTCCCGAATTAGCATGTTTGTCCCTAAAGATAAACTCACTATAGTAACTATCCTACATTGGAAACATAAGTATAAGGGACATAGGTAATAGTTTATGAACAAATAATTAAGAAGTGTCAAGGCTCGTACTCAGGTAGAATTCCATAAGATCAAGAAAGATAGATTTTAGAATAATTTATATCTAATAATTTAACAAAAGAGTTATTTAAATACAAACACTAATTTAACGACTCTTATATTAATTACATGATGAAAAGTGAGAGAGTAGAATGGAGAAAAACCTAGTTAGAATAATAAATAAATAAAATATAACGTTTTTAGTCAACAGATAGATTAATTAATTAATTTTACATATACTAGCATAAACAAAAAAACAGAAGACGTATATAATTATAATATAGTTATAGATAAAATAAATTTGAGTTATTGAAATAAAAAATATTATAAGTAATATTGTGTAAATAATATTACAAGTAATTATTTGAATTAAAAAAAATAGTTACTAAAAGATAAAACTGAAAAATTATTTTTTATTACTAATAATTATTTAAATTTAAAAAGTAATAATTAAGAGAATAAAATTAAAAATACAAAAGAAAATATAAAAAAGTGTATCATTTTTATATATACTAGCGGAAACACATTTATTGTCACACTTGTGTATATGCATGTTTAAAGTTTTAATAAAAAAAATGGAAATAATAGTAAAAAGGTATCTAAATATTTGATTAGAAACTACAAATATGATGAAGGAAAAAAAAATGAAACCCATAACAGTTTCTTCTTTTAAAAATTTAATATGCTAATTACTATTAAAAGGTTAGTTAATATAAAAAGTCAAATTAAAATTATGAATATTGGGAAAATAAAAGGAAATTTTTTATATATAAGTATAGATTAAAAAAAAATGGAAGTGATAGTAAAAAGTATATGAATATTAGACTAAAAGTTACAAATATGACGAAAAAAAAAAGAAAAAGAAAAACTCATGATAATTTCTTTTTAAATTCAATATGACAGTTACTATTAAAAAAATACTTTAATATAAAATGTAGAATTTCAATTAAGAGACCTGTAAAAAGAAAGAATTATCTTTATCTTTATATATATATAAATATAATTTATGGTCTTAAATAAATATATGTAATGCAATTTGATTAAATTTATATATTTAAATAATTTTAAATATATATATTTAAATAATATATAGATTTTAAATAAATTTTATCTTATCTTAATATATTTATATATATATATATATATATATATATATATATATATATATATATATATATATATATATATATCCAGTGACTCATTCTTATATTATCAAAATTAACATTTTATTTATATATTATTTATTTTTAATTTTGAAAGTTTTGTATATTGAAATACACTAAAAGGTTTTGCATTTGTTATATAAGATCCTATTCACGCAAATGTTAATAAATAGATTATCCCATATGATAAATAAATTTCTTTTTTACTTGCAAGACAATTTTTTTTTACACCGTAGTCCCTTCGTCAATTCTTTTCACCTAACATTTCTTTATGTGATTTTAATATTAATCCAGTCAAGAGAATTTCGTTCTCAAAATTTTCCTTGAATAAACATTTAAAATCACTTAATGTATTATTTTCTATTGTAAATAACTACGTTTATATCAAACATATAAAAATTTAGTAATCCACATAAGATTTTGGCTGACATCCAACCCTACTTGACTTTATACATGTTAAAAGCAGATTTTGGTTAACATTTAGTTTCAACTCAGCCTTACATCCATACATTTTATTTTTAAAATAAACTACATTAATTTTATAAAAACTTGAAGTGTATTTATACTCTTTAAATCATAAAAAAAAAAATATGAAGAGTGAAAGAAAAAGGAAAACGAACGGGGTTCACTTCGTTAATTTGGAAGGGCACGTGAAAAAGGATGGGTTGGGTTGAATGGACCACACTACCCACACGTCAACACCAATATCCGGTGCCCGTGTTGCAATAATCAAATGCTGTCAGGTGAAAATGAGATCAAAAGCGGGGCCCTTTATTGAAAATAACACTTTGTAAGGATCCAATGGCAAAAAAAAAAAAATAGAATAGATAAAAGTAAAAATTAAATCATTTTTTATTTCATAGGATTTTTTTATTATTATAAAAATCACCTTTTATTATTAAACTCATTATATCACATTTCAACAAAATTTTTAATTTAACTATGTTGACGTCATCAATGCTAACATATTTTCATTAGAGGTTACAATAAAAAAAGTGACATAAATATAACGTTACCTAATGTTAATGGACAAAAGTTTGTCTCATAAAATAACATTAACAAATTTAAAAAGTGGAAGCGTCTTTTATTCGTATTACTTTCAAAATAAAATTAGAATTGATTATAAAAGAATTAAATTATTTTAATAATGTCAACATTGTTGAGTTAGGAGTTCTATTAATATGCATGATAATATCAATGTACGCAAATTCCTCATTCAACCGCTTTTAAAGTGTGCTTGAAGAAGTGAGCAATGATGCGAGAGGGAGGAAAAAGAAAGGGAACAAGGAAGAGTACACAAAAAAAGAAAAGAAAATGGAAGCATGTGTTATTATCTAAATTAGTCTCTAATTAGATAATTATAATGATTTGATTATATCTTCTAAAAATATCAGCACATAAAATTAATTTAGTATTGAAAGGGGGAGTATGCTAAATACTACAAAATTGATTTTTATGATTTTCAAAGTCTGTGTATTACTATTTTACTATTTTAGACTTAGTCTTGAACTTATCTTGTGTATAGGTGATGCATATCTAGGATTACATGTAAGTCAAGCTTGAGTTGTATAAATTAGCTGTTAATCTATTAAATATGTCAAATGCATAACTTGTTAATGGGTTGGATATTTAACTAATAGATTATCAGAGGGCACTACACTGATGTAGTGAAAATTCACCCATGATAATGGATTAGGTAAATTCCCTAATCCACTAATCTCAGCAGCAGAACTCTCTGATTTAAAAGTAAATTTGAAATCAGTTTGAAAAAAACGCATCACTAAATCAAGAAGAGATTTTTCTAAGAGATTTTTTCGAGATTGAGATTCACAAAGTTCTTGCTTTTCTTGGGAGATCATTCAATTGGACATTCAAGAAGATTGATGATGAATTCAATCTTGGAGAGTCAAGCCTAGCATTAGGATCAAGTGTGACATCTGCACATTCATTAGGTGTATTTGTTCGTTGTTCTCTTTTGACTTGTATTTTTGTTTAATGTGAGTGAAGTTCTAGGTGCAATTGTGTGGAGGCATTGCATCTAGGTGGAGTTCTTGATTTGTAGATCAAGCTCCTTAGTCTTTAGGGTCTTGAATTATATAGATGTTCTTGTAATTCTTGTAACTCTACTGATTTAGTGGAATCTTCCTAAACTCGGGTTGCTTAGGAGAAGACTAGACACAAATTCATCTTGAATCGAACCACTATAAAAATTGTTGTGTTCTTTTGCTTTTTTAGTCTTTTATGCCTTTCCTAATTGATTGAATCAGTCCATTAATACGGAATTGAAAAACTAGTTATTGGGGTTCTAAAGATTAAAAATAGTTTTCAAGATTCTCTTAAAAACAATGAAAAATCAAATAACCAATTGACCACCTCTTAGTTAAGTTATATTAGACACATCAAATTTAACATTTAGGACAACCTGCATCATTAATATTTATTTTAATCCAATCAACCATCTTTCAATAATCCATAACAATATATAAAGAGGATTCCCTCTTTTGTGTTCACATTTCAAAATATCAATTTTACCCTTTAAAATATAAGGCTTAAATACCTTTTTCGTCCTCATTTTCGTAGTGTTTGTTACGGATGGTCCTCATTTTGATAGAATGTTTAAAATGATTCTCATTTTTACCGAATGTTTAAAATGGTCCTCATTTTCGCAATTCGTGTATTATTTGGTCCTTTTCTGTGATGCCGTTTAAATCAGTAACGGAGCACTGTACATGTGACACTGTTTGTATTGCGTTGCATTGGGGTGTTGTTATGTGTACTGTACATGTGTGGTAATTTAGAAACCATGCAGAACATCACAACAATCCAAGCAAAAACAAACCCCAAAATAGAATTACGAAAACCCTAACCCACGAGGAAACACAACCCATAAAACCCTAAACCCACTTACCTCGTTGATGATGATTAACTGGAAAATTGAAATGAAGAGCGCGATTGCAATCCAACGATGAAATGACAAGTATTAGTTGCTTCATCTGCAAATACGAGCTCAAGAAAGACGAAGATGAAGAAATTGCCTCCAACAATGAAGAGCGCGACTGCAATCCAACTTAAGCCCTAATTGCAAAATTTCCCCCAAATTGAAAAGTTAACGTTATTTAGCCATCTGTACAGTACATGTAACACACCTCAATGCAACGTAATACAAACAATGTCACCTGTACAGTACTTCGTTACTGATTTAAACGGCGTCACAGAAAAGGACCAAATAAAACACGAATTGCGAAAATGATGACCATTTTAAACATTCGGTAAAGATGAGGACCATTTTAAACATTATGTCAAAATGAGGACTATCCGCAACAAACACTACGAAAATGAGGACGAAAAATGTATTTAAGCCAAAATATAATTATTTATTAAATTTTTGAAATTTGACCGTTATTTTTACAGACTTTTTTATAAAATCGTCTATCTCTGCTATTCTCTTTTTCTCTATTTATCAACAATTATATTTTCATCTTTTTTGATATATTTCACTTTATTGTTAATAAATATAATTTTATTTTATATATTAATTTAATAACGTTATATTATCATCACCTACTAATATAATATCATGTATATTTAAAACATAGGTACCAGACGCACACCAGTACTTTGTATATTACGATAGAGTGGGGTTTTATGTAATGACATGACACTGACTTTTTATATATCTTTTAAAAGGAATAAAATCAAATACCAATGTAATAAAGCATTTACTTATTTAAAGATAATTGATAAAAGTGAAGAGTAATCAATGAAGTTTTTTTTTTTTTTATTTAAAAGGAAAGAGTAATTGGTATGAAGTAAATATTAAACATCAATCTTCTCTTCGTCAATACAGATTTTATTTAGCAAAAATTGAAATGATAAAGATCTACACCAGCTATGTACTTCAGTATACCAACACTTGATATATTAATACTATGTATTAATATTTTATATTAATAACTTTGTTTGGTACGTAGTATAAGATCTCACCATATAAACTTATAAATATTTCTATTAACAGATTAATTTTTGTTTGAAAAAAATGATTTTAACGAATCTATTAGTAAATGACAATTTTTTATGATATACTGTCATCCTAAATTATTATTATTATTATTATTATTTCTCGATTAAATAAGGTGATTATCTAATATTGTTGTGAGAAATTATCAATTAATCCAAAGAAACTATCATTGAGGTAAAGAGAACAACACTATAAATGAAAACATATTATCAATTAATATATTAAAGTTGATTCTTAATTAGTCAAGATTTAAGTTCATATGTCATTTTTATATATAAAATGATAATTACTATGATAATGTAGAATATAAATATTATAGGCTTTCGGTCCAAGTCTATTAATTGATTCTTTATCAGAGTAACGTAAAAGTTAGATGCAAACATTTGAAAGTGTTGCATGTTCATTCGGAAGAGCGTGGTGTACTTCGACGGTTAGAATAAGTTGAGCTCAGAGTATTATCTATAATAATACATGAATAATATACGAAGAACATTCTTTTTTTTTCACATTTTTTATTTTTAATTAATTTAAAAATCAATTATTTTATAAATAATTTATTTTTAACCGTTATTTTATTTTTTTTTCTTAAACTATGATTTTAAAAAAATTTGTACATATCTTACTTTTTTTTTTTAATTTTACATTTAACAACTATTTTAAAATTTAATTATATATTTGTTATTAATCTCAACTTACATTTCTACACAGACTCGATAGCGCTTGTGTGTTCACTAGTATTAGATAAAGATAACTAAAAAGATACATAAATATATTATTTTAAGATTTTAAAATGAAAGTAGAGTATTGATGTTTTATTAACGGTTCGTCAGTATCAGAATTTTTTTTTCTTGGACGAACCTAACTGTAATAATAAAATCATGCCCCTATTTTAATAATATATTTCTTTAAAAAAAACTAATGATAGTATTAAAATAATATTTATTATGATGATATATAGAAAATGTTTCTTTCCTTAAAAACGCTAACTTTGATAAATAATATTGTAGTGTCATATTTCAGTTCTCTCTTTGAAAGGTTATGTGTTATCATAGCCATGTGTTTCATCAATAATGTGTCATACACTACATTGCTATGCTTTAGCCGAGTTTTGTTATTTGACTATTAGGTTATAGAGTTAGTTGCAATTATGTTTTCCTATAATGACATCTATCCACTATTATATATATATATATATATATATATATATATATATATATTATATTGTGGTCATAGTCTTAAAGGTTGATCGAATCGGTAGATTAAATGTTTCTAAAAATAAAGGGGTTGAATGTTAATTGAATGAGTAACCTTTATATATATATATATATATGAGAAGAGTCACATAATGAAAAAGAGACTATTATAATGACAACAGTTAATAGGGGGTTTTCTAGACCACATAACCAAAGGAAATCGCGGAGATAGGGAAGTGATCAACACTAGGAAGTGAGGAAAAGACAAATCACAACTTTGAATGTTTTTGACTGATCGTTCAATACCTTTTGGCTGGAACATCTTTTACATCCATCGTGAGACTTGGTGAAACTGTTCCCGACACCCAAATTTTTTCTCCAATACACAGTTTCTCAGACAATTGGATGAAACACTTATCGATTGACGCATGTTGTTGATCCACTCTCACATACAATCTCGCTATCCATGGAAGCAGTGCTTGAAGTTTTGCATAAGCTCATGCATAGGCTATACTAAACAAAAATGGTTACATTGAGTCTCATAGTTTCAACACGAGAAGCCAATGAAGAAGCAATCAAAATTCTTCAGGGGAATAGAGAAAAATAGAAAAAGCAACGAAGATATATTTTCCTTTCACCCTTATTGCAATAACATTTATGTTTTTGGTTCTTGCATTTCAATTGTAATGGCAAGGTCCTGCAATAAAAGCTACCAAAAAAAATTCTAGAAGAGGAAGCAACAAGGAGGAATGTTTTGCATTTGCAACTAAAGCCATCCTTGATATGTTATTATTATATTATAGAAATTTTATATATTGTTGTTATTTTAAAATGATATATACAATGCCTCTATTTATATCAAATTACAGATATACATGAGATTTCTTCACTATTTAAAAGTTATGCAATTCATCTCTAAAATGTATTTTGGACACTCTTGGATTTTAATACTTTAGAAAGAAAAAAAAACTATCTTTTTAAATTATAGAATATAATTATGTTTCCTTAAAATTTTGAAAAGGACTTTTTGAGAAGTGAAAATATTATTTAAAAAAATAAAGAAAAATGTGTTGTAGAGAATACATTTGAGAATATAAATAGCCATGTTCTAAGCCAAACGAGTGTTGTGCATGACCACTACTGAAACACCACTTATTGAATGGAGCATCTACTTGTTTTTCTTTTTATTATTATGTTATAATAATTCAAAGAAATTACAGAGTTTAAGGTTTTGTCGCATGAAGTAGTCATACTATATTAGTTCTTAATTTGTGTAGGATTTTGTGGTCGATGAGTTGAAATTTATAATGGATAAATGTTTATAGTGACCTTAAACTTGATTTGGTGAAGTGTGATTATTAATTTAGTATTATGACTGGTTCTATAAATGAAAACAAAAAAAGAAGAGAACAAAATTAGATGTAGAATACATGATTCAACTTGCAATTGTAAATGACAACAGGAATTTGGATAAGAAAAAGAAGAAAATGAAGCAACAAATAAAATATGTACAACTACTTAAGGCACTTGAGGACAACCTCTCAAGGTGCTCCAACATAAGAAAATGGGTGGCCTCTTAAGATACCCATAGTAACTTTTCAAAATGCCCTCTCTAAAGGAGTAATTAATCTCTTATGAACTTTCTACTAAAGGAGCAATTACTCTGCTATGAAAAATTAATCTCTATGAACTTTCTACTAAAGGAGCAATTAGTCTCCTATAAACTTTCTTCTAAAGGAACAACTAGTCTCTTACTAAAGGAACAATTAGTCTCTTGTGAACTTTCTTAGAAAGGAGGAATCAATCTCTTATGAACTTTCTTCTAAGGGAGCTACCAGTTTGTTAAAAAATAAAAGGAGCAACATGTCTCCCAAAATGCGAAAAGGAACATTAGTCTTCCAAAAAAGCAAGTGAGCAATCTCTTAATGTGTTAGATGGTGAAGTTTCAAGACGCCTAAAGAAGAAGGTGACTTATCAAAGTGCCCACAAAAATGATTTACACTATTAAACAAAAGTAAAAGGAAGTTTATGATAGTAAAGAAATAATGATACAACTTTTGTAGCCTTACGCTCTTTTAGCCTAAGGCTAACGAGGTTGTGTGATGTTAGACCCAATATTAAAATTATGTTAGTGTTCGAAAAATATCATTTTATCCTTAATTAAGTAGATTAAACGTTCATAATATAAAAGAGTTTAATATTAATTAAGTGAGTAATCTTTGAACACATAAGAAGAATCACATAATGAAAAAGAGGAAGAGAAAAAGGAAAAAATATGAAATTTTTTGAAGGAATTATTTAACAAATTATACTTTTAATTCATTTTAAGAAAATGAAGCTTGTTATAACGAGAATGAAGAGAGAAAGAGGAACATACCATTTATATTTAAAAAAAATAGACAAAATTATTAATGATATGAGAATATTACAACTCCATATATGAATTTTTTTGTTACTTATAATCCAACTAAAAAGAAGTTAAGAATGGTTAAAGCAGATCCATGCATGGTGTGGTGGGAACAGGAAGAGTAGACCAAAGCTGTGAGGCACAAAAAGAAAGGAGGTTCCACCGACAGCATATATGCCACTTCATAAACACACAACAATACAAAATTCACATAACAAATCATGTTGCTATTGCTGTATGGACAAGAGTCAGCACAAACATGTGGCATTGCACGTTTAGATCTCATCTACTTTTTTTTTTAGAGAAAGATCTCATGTACTTATTATACACCATATGCCAGTTTATGAGATATTATAATGGTATTTTTAATGTACTTTTTAGTTAATGTAATATTGATTCATGATGTTTTTAGAAACTAAAATTACTTATAATTGTGATTAGAAAAAAATTTAATTGAAACTCCATATTACATATATGTGAAACTAAAAAGGTTGAAAGAAAGAACAAAGTATCATATTGGTGTAAGGTTTTGTACTAAAAGGAAATTATAGGTTTATAGGTAGCACCAATGAGATACCAGAGAAAAAGAGATTGAGGGGTAGGTTAGGGTAGAGTAGTGTGTTGACTACATCCAATATTAAATATAAATTCTACTTTAATTTCAAGTAGAACTACATGAGTAGGGTCATGTGAACTTGTCTTCTACTTTTTAGTAAAAATCTTTTACTTTTGATAAAATATTGTATTAATCTTAAGGTTTTTTAATATGAGTTTCTAAAAAGATGTAGGAGAGGAAAAAGATGAATTTATTTATATGTTAAAATTCATATATGCGTAAGTTAATTTATATGGATGCTTTACTTTTTTATATTGTAAATAAACTTATTTTAACTTAAGTAAAACAAAGTTCATTTTTCACATTTTACAACTTCTTTTTTATCATTACAATGAATTGTTAAAAACGAGAGTTTAATACGTATAATTGGTCATCACAATTTCCTTTTACATTATCAACCAATTTTAAAATCAATTCTGTTCTTGCTTTTAAGATTACTATCACCGTCAATAAATTTACTGTATATTATCATTTATAGATATATAATGGTATAAAAAGTATTAGCCAAACAAAAATTACTTTTACTCCTTGCTCTTAAGATGACTATCAACGTCGCCAATAAATTTACTGTATATTGTCATTTATGATTAAACAATGGTATAAAAAATATTATGTCATAGTACATATTTTTAAATAACTTTTGCTGTTGTTTTTAAGATAATTATTATCAAAGTCGACAAATATACCACAATTGATTGTTTGTAGTTGAATAATAGTGTAATTGTTTTTTACACAAACGTATTATGTTAAATAATTCTATTGGTCTCTATTTTTTAAGATTATAGTGTAGTTGAATAATACATGTTACTACATTTTTTATTAGGTTAAATAATTTTATTGGTCTCTATTTTTTAGATAAATCTCAAATTAGTTTTTTTTTATTTGTTTTTTTTTCTATTTGGGTAAATTTGTTACAATCAGATCATTTTTGTTAGTAATGTGCTAACAACGTTAAAGAGATGTCACATGTTAGTTTGTGATTTTTTAATTTAATTTAATTTAATTTTTAATTTTTAATTTTTTTATAATTTTTTTATAAAAGGTAAAATATTTTGTCACATATCAAGCTGATGTTGTGTCATGTAACAATGTAATATGACAATTACAGTGTCACGTGTCACTATTACATCAAATGTCATTGTCTTAAGCTGTGATCACTTGTGAATATTAATTTTATTAACTTGGAGGAGAGGGAGATGATGGATTTGAGTGAATTAGAGAATGAAGTTTGTGTTGTCTTGTTAAGGGATTCGGAGGTGAGAGTGAGTGAATTTAGAAATATTGTTTGTAAAAGTTGGTGAGTGATTTGTTTGAAGTTGAAAGTATTAAAAATTAAGTTTAATTAAAAAAAAATAAGATTAATAAATTACCCTTGATTTTGAAAGTAATCTAAAATTATATTTAGATAAGTTAGATTTATTTTATAAAAAATATTAAAATGAATAAATTAAAAAATATATTTTAAAAAATAATAAAAATACAATATATTTACTTCTTTAATTTTTGTATAAACAATTTAGAAATTTAGAGTATTAATTATTATTGTAAGTGTGATTTTAAAAGTCATATTTTAACATTATTATCATAATTATGTAACATTATTAGTGAATTAACGTGAATTGAGAAAAAGAGAAATAAATTGAAGGCATATTCGTAATCTTTCTCAAATCACCCTCAAATCACCTTCAAATAATCTCATATGAAGAGAGATGCGAACATAAGGAAATCCTTTGTTCCTTCCTTCCCCTCTCTCTCAAGTTCGTAAGAGTGAACACGTAATTTATTCTCAAATCATATCTCTCTAATTTCTCTTACCAGTAAATCCCTTTAGGTGAACATTACATTAGTCTTTGGTCCTATTTTTTGTATAAATTTTATATCAATATTTTTATTAAATATTTTTAACAATATTAAGTTTATTTATATTTATATTTAACATTAAAATTTATTTGAAATTGTTTTCAAATTGTAAATTTATTTGTTTTAAATTGTTAAAAAATGTTAATAATTATTTTAAAATTTGATATTTGAATTTGTAAAATTTTTATTTTTAAACCAACTCAAACATTTGTATAGATATTATTGGATTTTAAACATTTGAAAAATATACAATTATTTAAAATAATTGAAAAAATGATAAATTTATTTTATTTTATGAAATTCAATGTAAAATATAAATTTAGATAAAGATAATCTTGTTAAAAATATTTATTAAAGATATCAATTTTAATAAAAATATTTGTATAACGTTTATACAAAAATTAAATTTAGTTTCAATTTTTTGAGTAAAAAAATTGCTTAATTTTAAAAAATATATAAGATTCAATTGAGACAAAATAAGAATACAAAGACCAAATTGAGACTAATGTAATGACACATGGCGTCACAATGATACATGACACTACCACTATCACATGGCACAACATGAGCATAAAAAATTTTCATTTAAAAAAAAAAAAAAAACTAAAAACTAACACATGACACCTCTTTAATGTTGGTAATACATTATTAATGGAAATGATTTAATTACAATAAATCTCCCAAGATAGGAACAAAATTTAGACAAATAAAAAAAGATAACCAATTTGAAATTTCTCTACAAATGCGAAAACCAATAGAATGATTTAACTTTTTTATTATCAATATTACATTTTAAGCTCTTCCGTTGAGTACAATTTACAGTAAACATTGCTTAAGTTCGCACTCATCTAAGTTCGCATCCCGTCTAAATTCGCATTTGGAAAGGGCAAATTCCCGGATCAATAATTTTATGACTTTATTTTCATAAAAGAATCACTTAAAGTCATTTGACAACTATTTTCAATTCGTTCACACATGATTACAGATTGACCATTATGTAGGATGCGATAAAAGGGTAAAGAACACACTTTTAGTTTGATTTAACTGATTCGATGTTAAATAAGGAGAATCTCTCAACTTACTCATATGAATAAAATAAAATAACAAATTCTTCCGGTAACATATCTCTTATATCTCATATTTTTAGAATCCCTACAAATGTCCGATACTCATAATATTTAATATTGTAATTACATGACTCCTAATATTCTATATCATAATATGACTCATAAAACTTCAATAGTCCGCATCCCAATAAAATTCGTATCAAATTCTCATAATCAAAATGAGGACTTAAACAAATTTTTGAGGTAAATGATATCATTAAATGCTATTAAAATAAAATCATTTTTAAATAAAGTATTTTTGTTTAAGCAGAATTAAACTTTTAAAACCGATCCTTTTTTAACATTATTTTCAAAAGTTAAAGTTGTTAAAATTTGAAATCGGGCTTCTGTTGGAGTTTACGGAAGAGGATCAGTATTGGGCTTGCGTTGAGCAAGTTGGATAGTAATTGGGCTTTGCCCACACCAGTTGCCAGTGGACTATGCTATTTGGTTTCTTCTTTAAAAAAATATCCTTGACAAAATGGTGTTTTTCATTGCACAGTATACATAAACATGTTTTTCATTATGTTAGGGCCCCTTTAACACAAGAGCCAAGTAAGCAAGTTAGATAGACTCAATAGTTTATAAACTAAATAGAACCATAATTAAATACATAAAAAAAGAAATTCTAACTAATTAAATGAATAATTACGTAAACAATGAATTAATATTGATGCTTCAAACGATAGCTGATTTTTATCAGACATACCCTCAAATCAAAGAAGAGACAATACAAAACTAAACATCTTACCTGTTTCCTTTTGAATTTGAAGCTCTCTATACCAACAAAATTCATGTTGATTTTTCATTTATATTTTTCCTAAAAGGATGTTAATTCTGTTACAAAGTCGAATATAACATGAGAGCCATGATTGACCTCCGAACTTTGTAACCAAGCTCTTACTCTTACAAAGTCCAAAGATCTACCTCAATTTTTTTTTTAATGATAGTGTTTCTCGTTGTGTTCAAGCCAAGAATGTAAAGGACCCGTTGTAGTGAAGCATTCAATTTGTTGTCTTTCTATGATTTTTTTCTCCTTTGGATGACAATTAAGTTTCCCTGAGGTAGGGTTTGCCGCTCACAATTTTTTGTTCTTTCCTTAATTAGATTCAATTCCATGGTTGTAAGAAAATTAATCCAGGAGATCCATTATTTCTCTCGGTACATTGAACTACTGGCCATGTGAGATCAACACTAAGACCAACATATAGGTCAGAAGAATACCTAAAAATAGACAAGAAAAAGTTTAATATTTTATCCAAAGTCTGTGATAGTGAAATAAAAAAAAATGTCCTGCCTTTAAGGAGAAGTGTTTCTTTTTTTACTACAAATATCGACAAAAGAATATGTAACTTCAATTCTCCATGAAATCAAATCCAAATTTCAATTTAACTATCTATTCTACAGATCAATGACATATTCATATTACAGATGCAGAAAGTGAACCACTAGATCAAGGATTAACAAATGATCTCTCTCACTTCAATATCTTCTCATGCACAATCTTCAATATCCTCCCTTTTGAACTTCTCCCCCATTCCCTTGATGGTTAAACAACCTATGTGCTTTGCACGTTGTCCCTTCGCAGAATCCAAGTTAATAATTTAATTTGCTATCTGTACACAAACCAGAACTAAAATTAAGGAAAGATATATTATTCACAGTAGACGGTCTGAACTCTAAAGGATTATTCCACTGCTCTAGTTCATTGTTTGACCATCTAATTTCAACATTTTTAACCTCAAGCCCTTCGATGTACTCCATCATTATGCCCGCAGTCCTGTGTTCAACTAACTCTTGGCATCCTGGCCTATAGTCCAATAACCCACCAGAATAATTGGTGAACCTTCTGTATGTAATGTCCATGTTGATGAATCTCAAGTTTCTAAGCAATCCTCTCTTTGAACCAGACAGGAAGATGCCATTTTCAGAATTTGCAGTGATGTTAATGAAAGTTACATCAGATATTGAAGCCTCCTTTGAGGTTGAGTCTCGGGGGCAACTCGTGACATAGATAGGCTCTGCTCTACCCCACCATAACGGGTCATAATATCTTGTGCTGATATTAATATTTGAGAATACAATGTCACTTGCATTTCCTGTACGAGGAAGTTGAAAACATTTCAAAAACATGTTTTAAGGCTAGAGTCCTATTGACGCAAGCAAGGATAATGAACCAAGTTAGTATTTTAGATACATGTTTTAGATTCAACATTCTTAGGTAAGAAAAAAAAAATCACATAACCAAGAATTAGTTTGAGATGTAATCATTCAACGGGAGATAAGTGAGAAGAAACATGTTACCTCCATCACGGATCTGGAATCCAATCCCTCTATGAGAATCAACAATAGTGATATTATCAAACACAAAATGCTTGAAATCAAACCAACTAGCACTGCCAAGTTTAATTGCAGAAGATTTGGATCGAATCCAACAGTCGGTGACTGTAAGGTTGTAAACAGGACCTGTGGATGACTTTGGACAGATTGCATCATCCCCAGTATCGATGTGGCATCGAGTGATTACTGTGTTGTTTGAGTCCTCAATGTCAATCCCGTCATTGTTTGGTATGTTAAAGTCCCCATTAATTGCAATATCTTTAATGGATATGTTATTACTCCGGACCAAGTGTAAGCTGCAAATTAGTATATAGTCTGTTAGAGTTCAACAAAATTAAAAGAATGAAGATAAAATTGCAACCAATAATTACATTTTAAAATGATAAAAAGTGAGCATTGAACAAAAGAGATAGGAATACTCACCACCAATAAGCAGGATGGTTGAGAGTGATGTTAGAAACTTCAACATTGTTGCAACCAATGAATCCAATGAGTCTAGGTCTGCATTCATCTCCCAAGCAAGCCCCAGTTTGGTTCCAACTAACCATCACGTTCTTTCTCGGATCTTCCCTCACTACGAACTTCGCAGCCTGACCGTCCACCACTCCGCCGCCGCAGATTCCCACGTTCGTCGCGTTCTCCGCCACCACCACGTACCACCGCCAGAACTCCTCCGGGTAGTCCTCAAGCCTGGCGCCGCCCAGGATGGTGGCACCAGGCTCCACGACCAGCACCACGCCGGATTTCAGGAACACGGTGGCCGTCAGGTACTTTCCCGGCGCCGGGAAGATTACGTGGCAGGGACCGCCCTCCGGACAGGAGTTGATGGCCGACTGGATCGGTGCGGTATCGTAGCAGCTGCCGTCGCCGGTGGCCCCGAAGTCGGCGACGGAGAGGTTGATTGGGATCGGGTTTAACGGTGATGACGTGGCGAGAAGGGATTGGGTGAGAAGTAGGAACAAGAGGAAGATAAGTGGGTTCTTCATTTTAGGATTCTCAGTCTTCTGTGACACTAGGGTGCTCTACTATATACCAGCGGAAATTCAAAGTATTATACTGTCTTATTTGTTTATATCTAACAACATTCATTATATATTTACACGAGAGAAAATATTATATTACAAACTAATAATGTGCATCTTTTATTATCTTTCTTTTTTATTATTGTATATATAATAGAATAATAGATATTAACTTATATATCGTTATAAATTCTTATTATAGTGAGAGAGAGAGTTAGCATGTTTCTAAGTGTTATGGGGATAAGTTTATGTTATTTTCTTTATTAAAATTTTGTGTTATATTAAGTTTTTAATATTCTCATATTTATAATTGACCTTTTACTGTTTGATTTTATTATTAAGCGAGATGATATGTTTTTCCCGTTTGTTATTTTACATGTTTTTACATAAATTTTAAGTGTCTATTAAAAATTTGGGTTTTATTAGTTATTTAAATGTTTTATATTTTTCAATTGGTATCTAATATCAACTGGTGATATAGTAGTTTGATTATATATTTTCATCTAGAACATCATGAACTCGGACAATAAAAAAATTGAAATTATGAAATCTTAATCATGTTTTATATTGGCCATCTTTGGTGGCGTAATAATGGAGCGTCTCACCACATAACTAATGATCCATCCTACTAATGATCCACACCATCTCTCGACATGTCATTTTTAATGAAAACTATTTGCTTACACTTTAATTAAACAATCCTTTCATAGCTTCGAACTCTAATAACACTTGCTACTTCACCTTGTTCATTCATCAGCTCTCAAATAATACACATCATACTAATAATCCAAATCTTAAACTTGATATTAATTCATCTTCTTTTCATCACAACACTCATTCACACGCGTCACATTCCCATGATTGAGCTATTCCTTGCTCCTCATCCCATTTTGCAGAAAATCATTCTAAGCATACTCATCAAACTGTTACTAGCAAAAGTGGAAATTTTCAAACCACATGCATTTCATCTCTTACTGAGCCTGTCAATGTTAAAGCAACGAAAGATCCTGCCTGGTTAAAAGCCATGCAAGAAGAATATAGTGCTCTTCTAGCTAATAACACCTGGACTCTTACCTCTCTTCCTTTTGGTGCCATTGGCTATAAATGGGTCTTCCGCAATAAACACAACACTGATGATAGCATTCAACATCACAAAGCAAGGTTGGTCGCAAAGGAATTTCAGCAAGTACCAGGTTTGGATTGTGATAAAACTTTTAACCCTGTTGTTAAGCCAACTACAATCAAAATTGTTCTCGCATATGATCAATTCAAAATAAAGTTCTCATTCACTGCTCTACTAAGCCTCACACATCTCTCATTCATTACATCTCATAATAAAAATTCCAAAACTTTTATAAAGATTTTCTTGAGCAAGCACATACAATGAAAGTATTGTCTAGCAAGTCCATACTTCATTCAATGGCTGCCCCTGATCTCTCTAGTTTTTTTTTTTCAAAACTATTTTTCGCTCAACAATAATACTACTCGTCCAACAATCCAAATCCCTTGAAGTCACATTCACTAGACTTGTCCAACGAATTTAACTCATTCAATGAGTGTATCATCCATAGCTTCCTCAGGAGATTAATACTTATTACATTCACTCAGTGGGTCGTGACTCATCCAACGAGTATCATCTCTTCTATTTAGAAAAACTAACAGGTATATCAATTTGCTATTATTGGCTTCTTCTTAGGTTTTTTCTCTCTTTAACCTTCCAAAGAATATCATCTAGTTCTAAAATAAGCTTTCCATAGGCCAATTCATGGCAAACTCACATACTCATCCTATTATTTAGACTGTCATTTAGGGTTTTCTCTGCACAATAGCAGAAAACCCCTTCAAGTATATAAACCGATCCCTTTGGTCTATTTAGGTTTTCTTATCATTGCTTATACTAAAATGACTACAATCAGTTTGAAATTTACTTCCCACAAAACAACTTCACTCAATCCATATATTTCAATGATCTAAACTTGCTCAGCAACTCAAACATCCCATAAATAAGATTTTTAATAGAAAACCTTCATCTATAATGAATAATTTGATTCATTAAATCAATTACATCTCATCAGAAATATGAATTCACATAACAAAGAATAAGCCTATCTCACAAATGAAAAATAAACCAACCAATTTCCCTTACCTGGACTTAAACTCTTTCTCTACCAAGCTCCATTAATTCGAACACTCACGAGATATTCTATCTACACAAAGAAAATCCCATCACAATATGCTCCATTAATTAACTCAAACACATATTGTTCACTGACAAGTAGAGATTCATCTTAAACTCACAAGAGTCGTATGCAAGCAAGTTATGCATACATATCGCTAAATTGATTCAAGAAAAAATGTAGAAGATGAACTTATTATGATTCGGACTTTAATCAAATAGGATGATCGCTCTCCATATCAAAAATTTTATGATTCACTCATATTTTCAAAAAGATAAATCTAAATTGGTCAAAAATTTAAAAATAATATATAAGAGAAGAGAAATATGTTTACAAATGTAGTAATTTTTATAAAATAAAAATCAATTAATTAGTTTTACATTTATAACTCAACATTTTAATAATAAAATAATCAAATTATCTACTCGTATTCTTTAGATTTTCCGTATCCTTACAATAATATATTTAATTGGACGTGGAATCAAGTGTAACGTAAGATGGTCACGTCTAAAATTGCTTTAATAATTTTAACTTTTCCTGTCTGGAACATAAATATAATTACTTTAAACAATTTTAATTTTTTCACATCTTAAATATAAATATAAGACGTTAAATAAAATGTTATGAGACTTCAAACACCAAATCATTTTTTAGTAAGACAATTATTATTTATATCTTTTAATTTTACTATCTTTATTCTATTTTTTCTGGAAAATGCTTCTCAGATGGATTAAATTTTTTATACTTACAAAAGTATTTTCCACAACTTAAAATTGTTGTACATTCATAAGGGGTTTTCTCAAAGATGAAATTTCAATTTCAAAAATTACCTTTTTCGAAAACCGTATTAAAAAATGGGGACATCAATTGCCTTTAAATTGCTCCGTATTTACTATACATTGGTAGAATAATTGAAATTGTATTAGAGAAGGTTTTAAAATTGCTAAAAAGTTATTTTAGAAATATTTTGAAATTTTAACATTAAAAAATAATTGGGTTTGTTAAACTCGATTTTGTTACTAAATTTCATCGTGTAAATGAATGGATGAAAGTTAGAGTACATATTTGATTTGGTATTTAATGTAAATTCATAATTACATGTCAACTAAAATTATTTATAAAAGATTTCAATTTTTAACTGTGCAAAATGTAAACATGAGACCGCAAGTATCAAATAAGAAACTTTGAAATTCCAAACATCAAATCTAATGTGCACCACTCGAACCCTTCATATATGATCAGGGTTAGTTGGCGGTGCAACCTACAAGGGGATCTCACCAATCAGCTTCCTTGCGCCTTACGAGTTTACTCACCCATTGACTCGCACACATGTCAGACTCCTTGGTCCGTGTTTCAAGACGGGCCGAATGGGAAGCCCACAAGCCGATGCCGGGAGCACGCATGTGCCGAGACATGCCATGAGGCACGCACTATGGTTCACAATCGCAACGATGATGTCTCCACGAGCATTTCAACAGCCCGGGCTTGGGCCACCATCACAATCCGCATCGATCAATGCCTCGAGTCGATCGGCAGCCCGACTTTCATCGTTCCACATCCGACCGAGACACATCGCCGGCCCCCATCCGCTTCCCTCTCGAAAATTTCAAGCACTCTTTGACTCTCTTTTCAAAGTCCTTTTCTTCTTTCCCTCGCGGTATTCATTTGGGGACATTTGTAGGCCATTCCAACCATCACATCTCAAAAACCACGAATTTCATTTTTTCCTAAAACATCCCACCAAGCACTCTAGCAATATCGTGGTGCACCGACCAACTAGGCCATGTGCAAAACCCACCGAACTCAAAATTTTCGTGCACCAAGACTTTCATGGTATTCATTTAGGGACATTTGTAGGCCATTTCAACCCTCACATCTCAAAACCACGATTTTCATTTTTTCACAAAACAACCTACCAAGCCATTTAGCAATGCCGTGGTGCACCGACCAACTTGGCCATGTGCAAAACCCATCGAAATCAAAACTTTCGTGCACCAAGACTTTCATGGTATTCATTTGGGGACATTTGTAGGCCATTCCAACCCTCACATCTCAAGAACCATGAATTTTATTTTTTCACAAAACACCCCACCAAGCCATCTAGCTATGTCGTGGTGCACCGACCAACTTAGCCATGTGCAAAACCCACCGAACTTAAAACTTTCGTGCACCAAGAATTTTATGGTATTCATTTGGGGACATTTGTAGGCCATTCCAATACTCACATCTCAAAAACCACGAATTTCACTTTTTCACAAAACAACCCACCAAGCCATCTATCTATGTCGTGTGCACCGACCAACTTGGCCATGTGCAAAACCCACCGAACTTAAAACTTTCGTGCACCAAGAATTTTATGGTATTAATTTGGGGAAATTTTTAGGCCATTCCGACCTTCACATCTCAAAAACCACAAATTTCATTTTTTCACAAAATAACCCACCAAGCTGTCTACCTATGCCGTGGTGCACCGACCAACTTGGCCAGGTGCAAAACCCACCGAACTTAAAACTTTCGTGCACCAAGAATTTTATGGTATTCATTTGGGGACATTTGTAGGCCATTCCAACCATCTTATCTCAAAAACCACGAATTTCATTTTTTCACAAAACAACCCACCAAGCCATCTACATATGCCGTGGTGCACCGACCAACTTGGCCATGTGCAAAACCCACCAAACTCAAAACTTTCATGCACGTAGAACTTCATGGTATATTCATTTGCGGACATTTGTAGGCTATTCCAACCCTTACATCTCAAAAACCACGAATTTAATTTTTCCACAAAACACCTCACCAAGCCATGTAGCAATGCCGTGGTGCACCGACCATCTAGGCCATGTGCAAAACCCACGGAACTCAAAACTTTCATGCACCAAGACTTTAATGGTATTCATTTGGGGACATTTGTAGGCCATTCCAACCCTCACATCTAAAATACCACGCATTTCATTTTTTCACAAAACATCCCACCAAGCCATCGCTATCTATGTCGTGGTGCACCGACCAACTTGGCCATGTGCAAAACCCACCGAACTTAAAACTTTCGTGCACCAAGAATTTTATGGTATTCATTTGGGGACAATTGTAGACCATTCCAATATTCACATCTCAAAAACCCGGAATTTCATTTTTTTACAAAATAACCCACCAAGCCATCTCTACCTTTGTCGTGGTGCACCGACCAACTTGGCCATGTGCAAAATTCACCGAACTCAAAACTTTGGTGCACCAAGAATTTTATGGTATTAATTTGGGGAAATTTGTAGGTCATTCCAACCTTCACATCTCAAAAATCACGAATTTCATTTTTGCACAAAACAACCCACCAAGCTGTCTACCTATGCCGTGGTGCACCGACCAACTTGGTCATGTGCAAAACCCACCGAACTTAAAACTTTCGTACACCAAGAATTTTATGGTATTAATTTGGGGAAATTTGTAGGCCATTCCAAACTTCACATCTTAAAAACCACGAATTTCATTTTTTCACAAAACAACCCACCAAGCTATCTACATATGCCGTGGTGTACCGACCAACTTGGCCATGTGCAAAACCCACCGAACTCAAAACTTTCGTGCACCAAGACCTTCATGGTATATTCATTTGGGGACATTTGTAGGCTATTCCAACCCTCACATCTCAAAAACCATGAATTTTCATCTAGCAATGCCGTGGTGCACCGACCATCTAGGCGATGTGCAAAACCCACAAAACTCAAAACTTTCATGCACCAAGACATTCATGGTATTCATTTGGGGACATTTGTAGGCCATTCCAACCCTCACATCTAAAAAACCACGAATTTCATTTTTTACAAAACAACCCACCAAGCCATCTCTACCTATGTCGTAGTGCACCGACCAATTTGGCCATGTGCAAAACCCACCGAACTTAAAACTTTCGTGCACCAAGAATTTTATGGTATTCATTTGGGGACATTTGTAGGCCATTCCAATATTCACATCTCAAAAACCCCGAATTTCATTTTTTCACAAAACAACCCATCAAGCCATATCTACCTATGTCGTGGTGCACCGACCAACTTAGCCCTGTGCAAAACTCACCGAACTCAAAACTTTCGTGCACCAAAAATTTTATGGTATTAATTTGGGGAAATTTGTAGGTCATTCCAACCTTCAAATCTCAAAAATCACGAATTTCATTTTTTGACAAAATAACCCACCAAGCTATCTACCTATGCCGTCGTGAATCGACCAACTTGGACATGTGCAAAACTCACCGAACTTAAAACTTTCGTGCACCAAGAATTTTATGGTATTCCTTTGGAGAAATTTGTAGGCCATTCCAACCTTCACATCTCAAAAACCACGAATTTCATTTTTTTCACAAAACAACCCACCTAGCCAGCTACATATGCCGTGGTGTACCGACCAAGTTGGCCATGTGCAAAAACCACCGAACTCAAAACTTTCGTGCACCAAGACCTTCATGGTATATTCATTTGGGGACATTTGAAGGCCATTCCAACTCTCACATCTCAAAAACCACAAATTTTCATTTTTTCACAAAACACCCCACGAAACCATCTCTAGCAATGCCGTGGTGCACCGACAATCTAGGCGATGTGCAAAACCCACCAAACTCAACTTTCGTGCACCAAGAATTTTATGGTATTCATTTGGGGACATTTGTAGACCATTCTAACCTTCACATCTCAAAAACCACGAATTTCATTTTTTTACAAAATAACCCACCAAGCCATCTAGCTATGTCCTGGTGCACCGACCAACTTGGCCATGTGCAAAATCCACCGAACTTAAAACTTTCGTGCACCAAGAATTTTATGGTATTCATTTGGAGACATTTGTAGACCATTCCAACATTCATATCTAAAAAACAAAGAATTTCATTTTTTCACAAAACAACCCACCAAGCCATCTAGCTTAGCCGTGGTGCACCGACCAACTTGGCCATGTGCAAAACTTACCGAACTTAAAACTTTCGTGCACAAAAAATTTTCCAGTATTCATTTGGGAATATTTGTAGGCTATTCCAACCCTCAGATCTAAAAAACCAAGAATTTAATATTTTCACAAAACAACCCACAGCCATCTAGATATGCCGTGGTGCACCGACCAACTTGGCCATTTGCAAAACCCACCGAACTCAAAACTTTCGTGCACCTTAAATTTTATGGTATTCATTTGTGGACATTTGTAGATCATTCCAACCTTCACATCTCAAAAACCACGAATTTCATTTTTTCACAAAACAACCCACCAAGTCATATACATATGTCGTGGTGCACCGACCAACTTGGCCATGTGCAAAACCCACCGAACTCAAAACTTTCGTGCACCAAGACTTTCATGGTATTCATTTGGGGACATTTGTAGGCCATTCCAACCCTCACATCTCAAAAACCACGAATTTCATTTTTTTACAAAACACCCCACCATGCCGTCTAGCAATGCCGTGGTGCACCGACTAACTTGGCCATGTGCAAAACCCACCGAACTCAAAACTTTCGTGCACCAAGACTTGCATGGTATTCATTTGGGGACATTTGTAGGTCATTTCAACCCGCACATCTCAAAAACTATGAATTTCATTTTTCACAAAAACTTTCCACCAAGCCATCCATCTAGCTATGCCGTGGTGCACCGACCAACTTGGCCATGTGCTAAATCCTCCGAATTCAAAACTTTCGGGCACCCAAACTTTCATGGTATTTATTTGGGGACATTAGTAGACCATTCCAACCCTCACATCTTAAAAACCACGAATTTTATTTTTTCACAAAATACTCCACCAAGCCATCTGGCAATGTCGTGGTGCACCGACCAAATAGGCCATGTGCAAAACCCACCGAACTCAAAACTTTCGTGCACCAAAAATTTTATAGTATTCATTTGGGGACATTATTAGACCATTCCAACCTTCACATCTCCAAAACCACGAATTTCATTTTTTACAAAATAACCCACCAAGCTATCTAGCTATGTCGTGGTGCACCGACCAACTTGGCCATGTGCAAAATCCACCGAACTCAAAACTTTCGTGCACCAAGACTTTCATGGTATTCATTTGGGGACATTTGTAGGTCATTCCAACCCTCACATCTAAAAAACCACGAATTTCATTTTTTACAAAACAATCCACCAAGCCATCTCTACCTATGTCGTTGTGCACCGACCCACTTGGCCATGTGCAAAACCCACCGAACTCAAAGAATTTTCCAGTATTCATTTGGGAATATTTGTAGGCGATTGCAACCCTCAGATCTCAAAAACCAAGAATTTTATATTTTCACAAAACAACCCACAGCCATCTAGCTATGCCGTGGTGCACTGACCAACTTGGCCATTTGCAAAACCCACCGAACTCAAAACTTTCGTGCACCTTAAATTTTATGGTATTCATTTGGGGACATTTGTAGATCATTCCAACCTTCACATCTCAAAAACCACGAATTTCATTTCTTCACAAAACAACCCACTAAGCCATCTACCTATGTCGTGGTGCACCGACCAACTTGGCCATGTGCAAAACCCACCGACCTCAAAACTTTCGTGCACCAAGACTTTCATGGTATTCATTTGGGGACATTTGTAGGCCATTCCAACCCTCACATCTAAAAAACCACGAATTTCATTTTTTACAAAACAACCAACCAAGCCATCTCTACCTATGTCGTAGTGCACCGACCAATTTGGCCATGTGCAAAACCCACCGAACTTAAAACTTTCGTGCACCAAGAATTTTATGGTATTCATTTGGGGACATTTGTCGGCCATTCCAATATTCACATCTCAAAAACCTTGAATTTCATTTTTTCACAAAACAACCCACCAAGACATCTACCTATGTCGTGGTGCACCGACCAACTTAGCCATGTGCAAAACTCACCGAACTCAGAACTTTCGTGCACAAAAAATTTTATGGTATTAATTTGGGGAAATTTGTAGGTCATTCCAACCTTCAAATCTCAAAAATCACGAATTTCATTTTTTGACAAAATAACCCACCAAGTTGTCTACCTATGCCGTGGTGAATCGACCAACTTGGTCATGTGCAAAACCCACCGAACTTAAAACTTTCGTGCACCAAGAATTTTATGGTATTTCTTTGGGGAAATTTGTAGGCCATTCCAACCTTCATATCTCAAAAACCACGAATTTCATTTTTTCACAAAACAACCCACCAAGCCAGCTACATATGCCGTGGTGTATCGACCAACTTGGCCATGTGCAAAACCCACCGAACTCAAAACTTTCGTGCACCAAGACCTTCATGTTATATTCATTTGGGGACATTTGAAGGCCATTCCAACCCTCACATCTCAAAAACCACGAAATTTTATTTTTTCACAAAAAAGCCCACCAAGCCATCTCTAGCAATTCCATGGTGCACCGACCATCTAGGCGATGTGCAAAACTCACCAAACTCAAAACTTTCGTGCACCAAGAATTTTATGGTATTCATTTGGGGACAATTATAGACCATTCCAACCTTCACATCTCAAAACCCACGAATTTCATTTTTTTACAAAATAACCCACCAAGCCATCTAGCTATGTCGTGGTGTACCGACCAACTTTGCCATGTGCAAAACCCACCGAACTCAAAACTTTCATGCACCAAGACTTTCATGGTATTCATTTGGGGACGTTTGTAGGCCATTCCAACCCTCACATCTAAAAAACCACTAATTTCATTTTTTACAAAACAACCTACCCAGCCATCTCTACCTATGTCGTGGTGCACCGACCAACTTGGCCAAGTGCAAAACCCACCAAACTCTACTTTCGTGCACCAAGACTTTCATGGTATTCATTTGGGAACATTTGTAGGTCATTTCAACACTCACATGTAAAAAATCACGAATTTCATTTTTCACAAAACAACCCACCAACCATCTACCTATGTCGTGGTACACCGACCAACTTGGCCATGTGCAAAACCCACTGACCTCAAAACTTTCGTGCACCAAGAATTTTATGGTATTCATTTGGGGACATTTGTAGATCATTCCAACCTTCACATCTCAAAAACCACGAATTTTTTTTTTTTCACAAAACAACCCCCCAAACCATCTAGCTATGCCGTGGTGCACCGACCAACATGGCTATGTGCTAAACCCACCAAACTAAAAACTTTGTGCCCCAAGAATTTTATGGTATTCAGTTGGGGACATTTGTAAATCATTTCAACCTTCACATCTGAAAAACAACGAATTTTATTTTTTCACAAAACAACCCATCAAGTAATTTAGCAATGTCGTGGTGCACCGACCAACTTGGCCATGTGCAAAACCCACCGAACTCAAAACTTTCGTGCATCAAGACTTTCATGGTATTCATTTGGGGACATTTGTAGGCCATTCTAACCATCACATGTCAAAAACCACAAATTTTATTTTTTCACAAAACAACCCACCAAGCCATCTACCTATGTCGTGGTGCAAAACCCACCGAACTCAAAATTTTCGTGAACCAAGAATTTTATGGTATTCATTTGGAGACATTTGTAGGTCATTCCAACCTTCACATCTCAAAAACCACGAATTTCAATTTTTCACCGAACAACCCACCAAGCCATCTAGCTATGTCGTGGTGCACTGACAAACTTGGCCATGTGCAAAACCCCACGAACTCAAAACTTTCGTGCATAAAGACTTTCATGGTTTTTATTTGGGGACATTTGTAGGCCATTCCAACCCTCACAACTCAAAAACCACGAATTTCATTTCTTCACAAAACAACCCACAAACCATTTAGCAATGCCGTGGTGCACCGACCAACTTGGCCATGTGCAAAACCCACAAAACTCTACTTTTGTGCTCCAAGACTTTCATGGTATTTCATTTGGGGACATTTGTAGGCCATTCCAACCCTCATATGTCAAAAACCATGAATTTCATTTTTTCACAAAACAACCCACCAAGCCATCTAGCTGTGTCGTGGTGCACAGACCAATTTGGCCATGTGCAATACCCACCGACCTAAAACTTTCGTGCACTAAGAATTTTATGGTATTCATTTGGGGACATTTGTAAATCATTTCAACCTTCACATCTCAAAAACCACGAATTTTATTTTTTCACCAAACAACCCACCAAGCCATCTAGCTATGCCGTGGTGCACCTACCAACTTGGCGATGTGCAAAACCCCCCAAACTCAAAACTTTCGTGCACAAATACTTTCATGGTAATCATTTGGGGACATTTGTAGGCCATTCCAACCCTCACAACTCAAAAACCACGAATTTTATTTTTTCACAAAACAACCCACCAAACCATTTAGCAATGCCGTGGTGCACCGAACAACTTGCGCATGTGCAAAATCCACGAACTTATAACTTTCGTGCACCAAGAATTTTATGGTATTCATTTGCAGACATTTGTAGACCATTCCAACCTTCACATCTCAAAAACCAAGAATTTCATTTCTTCACAAAAAAACCCACCAGGCCATCTAGCTTAGCCGTTGTGCACCGACCAACTTGGCCATATGCAAAATCCACCGAACTTAAAACTTCCGTGCACCAAGAATTTTCTAGTATTCATTTGGGAATATTTGTAGGTCATTCCAACTTTCACATCTCAAAACACACGAATTTTATTTTTTCACAAAACAACCCACCAAGCCATCTACCTTTGTCGTGGTGCACCGACCAACTTGGCCATGTGCAAAACCCACCGAACTAAACTTTCGTGAACCAGGAATTTTATGGTATTCATTTGGGGACATTTGTAGATCATTCCAACCTTCACATCTCAAAAGTCACGAATTTCATTTTTTCACCAAACAACCTACCAAGCCATCTAGTTATGCCGTGGTTCACCGACCAACTTAGCCATGTGAAAAACCCACCGAAGTCAAAACTTTCGTGAACCAAGAATTTTATGGTATTCATTTGGGGACATTTGTAGACCATTCCAACCTTCATATCTCAAAAACCACAAATTTCATTTTTTCACAAAACAACGCACCAAGCCATCTACCTATGTCGTGGTGCACCGACAAACTTGGCCATGTGCAAAACCCACCGAACTTAAAACTTTCATACACAAAAAATTTGATGGTATTCATTTGGGGACATTTGTAGGCAATTCGAACCTTCACATCTAAAAAACCACAAATTTCATTTTTTCACAAAAACTCTCCACCAAGCCATCTAGTAATGCCGTGGTGCATCGATCAACTTGGCCATGTGAAAAAACCACCAAACTCAAAACTTTCAGGCACCAAGACTTTCATGGTTTTCATTTGGGGACATATTTAGGCTATTCCAACCCTCACATCTCAAAAAACTATGATTTTCATTTTTCACAAAAACTCTCCACCAAGCCATCTAGCAATGCTGTGGTGCACCGACCAACTTGACCATGTGCAAAATCAACCGAACTTAAAACTTTCGTGCACCATGAATTTTATGATATTCATTTGGAGACATTTGTAGACCATTCCAACATTCACATCTGAAAAACCAAGAATTTCATTTTTTTCACAAAACAACGCACCAAGCCATCTAGCTTAGTCGTGGTGCACCGACTAACTTGGCCATGTGCAAAATCCACCGAACTTAAAACTTTCATGCACCAAAAATTTAACGGTATTCGTTTAGGGACATTTGTAGGCCATTCCAACCTTCACATCTAAAAAACCACGAATTTCATTTTTCACAAAACAACCCACCAAGCCATCTAGCTATGTCGTGATGCACCGACCAACTTGGCCATGTGCAAAACCCACCGAACTCAAAACTTTCGTGCACCAAGAATTTTATGGTATTCATTTGGGGACATTTGTAGATCATTGCAACCTTCATATCTCAAAAACCACGAATTTCGTTTTTTCACAAAACAACCCACCAAGCCATCTGGTTATGCCGTGGTGCAGCAACCAACATGGCCATGTGCAAAACCCACCGAACTCAAAACTTTCGTGCACCAAGAATTTTATAGTATTCATTTTGGGACATTTGTAAATCATTTCAACCTTCACATCTCAAAAATTACGAATTTTATTTTTTCACAAAACAACCTACCAAGAAATTTTGCAATGTCGTGATGCACCGACCAATTTGGTCATCTGCAAAACCCATCGAACTCAAAACTTTCGTGCACCAAGACATTCACAGTATTCATTTCGGGAAATTTGTAGGCCATTCCAACCCTCACATCTCAAAAACTCTGAATTTCATTTTTCACAAAAACTCTCCACCAAGCCATCTAGCAATGCAGTGGTGCATCGACCAACTTGGCCATGTGCAAAACCCACCGAACTCAAAATTTTCATGCACCAAGACTTTCATGATATTCATTTGGGGACATTTGAAGGCCATTCCAACCCTCACATTTCAAAAACCACGAATTTCATTTTTTCACAAAACAACCCACCAAGCCATCTACATATGCCGTGGTGCACCGACCAACTTGGCCATGTGAAAAACCCACCAAACTCAAAACTTTCGTGCACGTAGACCTTCATGGTATATTCATTTGCGGACATTTGTAGGCTATTCCAACCCTCACATCTCAAAAACCACGAATTTAATTTTTCCACAAAACACCCCACCAAGCAATTTAGCAATGCTGTGGTGCACCGACAAACTTGGCCATGTGCAAAACCCACCGAACTCAAAACTTTTGTGCACCAAGAATTTTATGGTATTCATTTGAGGACATTTGTAGGCCATTCCAACCCTCACATATCAAAAACTTTGAATTTACTTTTTCACAAACACTGTCCATCAAGCCATTTAGCAATGTCGTGGTGCACCGACCAACTTGGCCATGTGCAAAACCCACCGAACTTTACTTTCGTGCTCCAAGACTTTCATGGTATTCATTTGGGGACATTTGTAGGCCATTTCAACCCTCACATATCAAAAGCCACGAATTTTATTTTTTCACAAAAGAACCCACCAAGCCATCTACATATGCCGTGGTGCACCGACCAACTTGGTCATGTGCAAAACCCACCGAACTCAAAACTTTCATGCACAAAGACTTTCATGGTATTCATTTGGGGACATTTGTAGGTCATTGCAACCCTCACATCTAAAAAACTCTAAATTTCATTTTTCACAAAAACTCTCCTCCAAGCCATCTATCAATGTCGTGGTGCATCGACCAACTTGGCCTTGTGCAAAACCCACTGAACTCAAAACTTTTAGGCACTAAGACTTTCACGGTATTCATTTCGGGACATTTGTAGGCCATTCCAACCCTCACATATCAAAAACTCTGAATTTTATTTTTCACAATAACTCTCCACCAAGCTATCTAGCAATGCCGTAGTGCATCGACCAACTTAGCCATGTGCAAAACCCACCAAACTCAAAATTTTCAGCCACCAAGACTTTCATGCTATTCATTTGGGGACATTTGTAGGCCATTCCAACCCTCACATGTCAAAAACCATGAATTTCATTTTTTCACAAAACAACCCACCAAGCCATCTAGCTATACTGTGGTGCACCGACCAAAATGGCCATGTGCAAAATCCACCGAACTCAAAACTTTCGCGCACCAAGAATTTTATGATATTCATTTGGGGACATTTGTAAATCATTTCAACCTTCACATCTCAAAAACCAGGAATTTTAATTTTTCACAAAACAACCCACCAAGCAATTTAGCAATGCCGCGGTGCACCGACCAACTTGGCCATGTGCAAAGCCCACCGAACTCAAAACTTTCGTGCATCAAGACTTTCATGGTATTCATTTGTGAACTTTTGTAGGCCATTCCAACCTTCACATCTCAAAAACCACGAATTTCATTTTTTGATAAAACCCACCAAGCCATCTAGCTGTGTCGTGGTGCACGGACTAACTTGACCATGTGCAAAACCCACCGACGTCAAAACTTTTGTGCACCAATAATTTTATGGTATTCATTTGGGAACATTTATAGATCATTTCAACATTCACATCTCAAAAACCACGAATTTCATTTTTTCACAAAACAACCCACAAGACCATCTAGCTATGCCGTGGTGCACCGACCAACTTGGCCATGTTCAAAACCCACTGAACTTAAAACTTTCGAGCACCAAGAATTTAATGGTATTCATTTGGGTACGATTGTAGGCCATTTCAACCTTCACATCTAAAAAACCACGAATTTCATTTTTTCACAAAACAACCCACCAAGCCATCTACATGTGTCGTGGTGCACCGACCAACTTGGCCATGTGCCATACCCACCGACCTCAAAACTTTCGTGCACCAAGAATTTTATATTATACATTTTGGGACATTTGTAAATCATTTCAACCATCACATCTGAAAAACCACGAATTTTATTTTTTCACAACACAACCCACCAAGCCATCTAGTTATGTTGTGGTGCACCGACCAACTTGGCCATGTGCAAAACCCACCGACCTCAAAACTTTCGTGCAACAAGAATTTTATGCTATTCATTTGGGGACATTTGTAGATCATTTCAACGTTCACATCTCAAAAACCACGAATTTCATTTTTTCACAAACACAACCCACCAAGCCATCTAGCTGTGTCGTGGTGCACGGACTAACTTGACCATGTGCAAAACCCACCGACGTCAAAACTTTTGTGCACCAAGAATTTTATGGTATTCATTTGGGGACATTTATAGATCATTTCAACATTCACATATCAGAAACCACGAATTTCATTTTTTCACAAAACAACCCACCAAGTCACCTATGTCGTGGTGCACCGACCAACTTGGCCATATGCAAACTCCACCGAACTTAAAACTTTCGAGCACCAAGAATTTAATGGTATTCATTTGGGTACGATTGTAGGCCATTTCAACCTTCACATCTAAAAAACCACGAATTTCATTTTTTCACAAAACAACCCACCAAGCCATCTACATGTGTCGTGGTGCACCGACCAACTTGGCCATGTGCCATACCCACCGACCTCAAAACTTTCGTGCACCAAGAATTTTATATTATACATTTTGGGACATTTGTAAATCATTTCAACCATCACATCTGAAAAACCACGAATTTTATTTTTTCACAAAACAACCCACCAAGCCATCTAGTTATGTTGTGGTGCACCGACCAACTTGGCCATGTGCAAAACCCACCGACCTCAAAACTTTCGTGCAACAAGAATTTTATGGTATTCATTTGGGGACATTTGTAGATCATTTCAACGTTCACATCTCAAAAACCACGAATTTCATTTTTTCACAAACACAACCCACAAGGCCATCTAGCTATGTCGTGGTGCATCGACCAACTTGGCCATGTGCAAAACCGACAGAACTTAAAACTTTCGAGCACCAAGAATTATATGGTATTCATTTGGGGAGAATTGTAGACCATTCCAACCTTCACATCTCAGAAACCACGAATTTTATTTTTTCACAAAACAACCCACCAAGTCACCTATGTCGTGGTGCACCGACCAACTTGGCCATATGCAAACCCCACCGAACTTAAAACTTTCATTCACCAAAAATTTAATGGTATTCATTTGGGTACAATTGTAGGCCATTTCAACCTTCACATCTAAAAAACCACGAATTTCATTTTTTAGCAAAACAACCCACCAAGCCATCTACATGTGTCGTGGTGCACCGACCAACTTGGCCATGTGCCAAACCCACCGATCTCAAAACTTTCGTGCACCAAGAATTTTATAGTATTCATTTTTGGGACCTTTGTAAGTCATTTCAACCATCACATCTCAAAAGCCACGAATTTTATTTTTTCACAAAAATAACCCACCAAACAATTTAGCAATGTCGTGGTGCATTGACCAACTTGGTCATGTGCAAAACCCACAGAACTCAAAACTTTCGTGCATCAAGACTTTCATGGTATTCATTTGTTGACATTTGTAGCTCATTCCAACCCTCACATGTCAAAAACCACGAATTTCATTTTTTCACAAAACAACCCACCAATCCATCTAGCTATGCCGTGGTGCACCGACCAACTTGGTCATGTGGTAAACCCACCGAACTTAAAACCTTCGTGCACCAAGAATTATATGGTATTTATTTGGGGAGATTTGTAGACAATTCCAACATTCACATCTCATAAACCAGGAATTTTATTTTTTCACAAAACAACCCACCAAGCAATTTAGCAATGCCGTGGTGCACCGACAAACTTGGCCATGTGCAAAACCCACCGACCTCAAAACTTTCGTGCACCAAGACTTTCACGGTATTCA
>Ga0214545_1002414_pt1 | contig 35950 bp, 16 predicted proteins | sample CNSS4metaG_FD_160064 | JGI IMG/M metagenome (GOLD analysis project Ga0214545, IMG submission 160064) | Root nodule microbial communities from cowpea collected in UCLA plant growth center, Los Angeles, California, USA - CNSS4 | ecosystem: Host-associated > Plants > Roots > Nodule | place: USA...
TATATATATAATTATATAAATATATATATATATATACATATATAATATATATATTATATATATTATATATATATATATATATGAATATTATTAGTTAACATTAATTTTTTCTTGTTTTATTGTAGATGGGGATAAAGAAGATGCTTCAAGAGATGAAAATGTTGTGGATTTATCCATTCAAAACTCTAATACTATAGTTTGATAAGTGACAAAAATGATTTGATGTTAGATAGTAATTTATATTTTGGTTTGTATTTGGAGTTTAACATAATTTGATATTTTATTTGGATTGTATTGAAGTTTATTTAAATTTTAATCGGAATTATAATTTAGTTTTTTTGAAATTGAAGAAAAAAAAATTGTGTGTTTTTTTTTTAATTAAGTGAGCTAGTGAGCCAACCCGTTTAACCCGTCAACCCGTGGTGGGTCATGTCGAGTTCTAATTTTGTTGACTCGCTAATAAGTGAGCTGGGTTGGGTTGACTCACTAAGTGGCCAACCCGTCGCGGGCCGAGCCAGATTGAGTCGGATGACCCATTTTGACAGCTCTAGATAATTATTCATAGATAGTTTGATATTTTCTTATCGGCTCCTATCATAATTTTACTGTACACATAAAAGTTGTGTTTAGTAATACAAATTTTTCATTTTGAAGTCTAAACTTTGATAATTTTATTTTTGTAATGACAAATTTCACCAAACTTCTAAGCCTAAATTTCCGAGTTTACACTTCTTTTTACTCCCTTTTAGTTTTGGATTGTTTAATGTAAAGATGTTTCATATTATATAATTTAGAATGTTATACATCAAATTTTTGTATCTTGAAATGTTCAATTCAAAAATTAGTTTGGTATTTCAAAATATACATCCGGAATATAAATTTTATATTCTAAAATATTTAATTTTAAATATAAAATAAAAATGCATTTCAAAATAGACAATATGAAATTTTTTTTTTCAGAATCTAATTTCCGAAATACAAAATTCATATTATGAAATATATAATCTGAAATACAAAATAAAAAATATTTTGTGAAATGTACAATCCAAAATTTAATCAGAAAACTTAATGTATACAATTTAAAGTTATTTTCAAATTCTAATCCATAATGCATTAAGTTTCCAAAATATTATGTTATTTTTCCCATTTCTCAGGTTTTGGTGCATTGTTTTATCGACCCTACTCCCTGGGATGTTCGTAATCGACAGCACTTTATCGCGGACAAGGATAGATAAATTTTGACTATTATATTGTGTTTTATTGCAACATTATTGCAGCAAAAATTTAGGATTTTCAAACTTGTATTCGGCTTTTAGGAGCTTTTTAGCGTAGGGGTAGGGATAAAATATAAGGATAAATATTATTTTGTCCCTTAAGTTCAAATTAAATTTGAAATTAGTCCTTTTTTATAACTTTTAACTAATTTAGTCATTCATTTTTTAAAATATGTGAATTTAGTTCTTTTAATCAAATTTTGTTAAAGATATTTAACGTGTTTCAAGTGCATTTTATGATAGTATTTAAATTGTTTACACCATTTGACACATTTTCACTTTAATGTTAACTTAAATATTATCATAAAATGTGTTTAAAATGTCAAATAAACTTGACAAAATTTGATAAGAATGACTAAATTCACACATTTCTAAAAATAAAAAACTAAATTGATATAAAGTTTCGAAGAGGGATTAATTCTAAAATTTACTTAAACTTAAGGAACCAAAAATATATTTAACCCTAAAATATATGAGACTTCGTTAGGTGAGAGGGAACCAGAGATAAAAGATAGGAAAATTATTTGTTTTTGATTGATGTTGTTAAACTAGGATAATTACTGTAATTATTACACAAGGGTGCTTTGGCGATGAAGAAGAAGTGGGAGAGGAGAAGAAATGAAGGTTTATATTTATTTTTTATTAACCGTATGATAGGCCTTTCACCACCCCCCATGGTGGTGCAGGTTGAAAACATGGGGTGCAGGAAGAATGATAAGTCCGTGTGTTAAGTGGCTTATGGGCCTGATTTATAATTAGCCTCGGTTAAATGGCTTATTGATATTGATTGATTATTAGCTGTGTTGGCGTTAATGAATGTTTTAGGAAGTTTTTATATATTACAATACTTTCATAAGTAATTTTTTTTTTCTCAACATATTATTTCAAAACCTCACGTCATATTTTTTTAAATGATTTATCTCTGTATTTTTTGTTTACAATAAACTAAATAGTTGCGGTTGTTAACTGATATGTTTATAGCTTAACAAATTTTAACATCATCACTCTCAAGGCTTAACAAGTTCAAGTTCAAAACTTGAGTATAAGTAGACTCTTTACCTTGAAGACTTAAGTATGGAGGACCGTAATCTGTTTAAGGTAACGATTTTTTAGAAGAGAATGTAACTTATTTCACGATATGCAAAATAATTAACAAAAGTATCCAATAAAACTATTCAGAATTTTAGGTGAAAAATACATAAATACCTACTTGTTATACTTAAAATTGATTAAGAAAATTAAGACTCTAATGATTAAATTATATTAGTTAAGATTTGTAGATAAAAAAAAAAAACATGTTATAGTTGGAATTCTAAGAATCATATGAAATTATTTTAGGAGAAAACTTATAATAATAATAATAATAATAATAATAATAATAATAATAATAATAATAAGGGTCTTGCTAACCAGTGCCCTAAGGATACTGATTAATTAATACCTATGATGCACGAATACGATACATGTATCGGAAACGACACATCTGATACATCGATACGTTTATTTCTTTAAAATAACAAGATGCGATATGTGATAGATACATGATATATGAATATTGAAAAATGTATAATAATTCTTAAAAACATAATAAATATATAATTGTTATTGTGTGAATCCAAATTAAAACTATATGTACTAAATTTGTCAACATAAAAAATATAAATTATTATCATCATAAAAGTATGAGTACAAGAAAATGACAAATTTTAGTAAAAAAAAATATGTTAGACACCAACTTTCTACTTATAGACTAATTATTTTGGTAGCCAAGACCTTGGTGGCTAATGTTAATGACAAATTTAGAAATAAATTATTTTGGTAGTCAAAACCTTGGTAGCTAATGTTAGTGACAAATTTAGAAACTAATTCATAATATAACTATTTTAATTATCAATTTAGAGACCAATTAACTATTTTAGTTGCTAATAATTTTATTTTTTAAATTAGTACCTAAATTGGTCTCTCTCTCTCTCTATATATATATATATATATATATATATATATAGTGAGTAATTATTTTTTGTCACTAAAATTTTCTTGTAGTGTACTACTACTTTATAAATTAGATACTTCATTAATAAGTATCGATAAAGTATCCTAAAGTATCGGATACAAATACGTGTCAGATACAGATATGTGACCTAAGTTAAAGTATTGGTGCATCATATATTAATATGTACTGAAATTTGCACAAGTTCATAGTTAATTGTAATATTAAATCAAATTCGATCTAATCACAATTAATACAATTTTATTTTATTTAAAAGACAAAAATATCATAAGTATTGTACAAATGTTATAATATTTTAGTTAATTTTTACCAATAAAAGTTAAAAAATAATTAAAAAATAAAGTAATTATATTTTAATGTTATTAAAAATTAAAATATAATTAAACATTAACAAATTTAATTAATAGAAAAACTAACAAAAAAAGAATTAAACACTAAAAAATTAGAAAAATTAAAATTAAAATTAAAATATCAATTTGAGATTTAATTAAGTTTTCAAAATGCTTATTTTTATTACTTAGAGATTTTAAAGGATATTTTTGTCTGTATAAAATTAGTTATATACATTTATATTATTTTAATTAATAGAATTAATTATTTCAGCTTTCGATGTAAAAATGATCAAATCAATGTACATTTATTATTCCTTAAGGACACTAGTTAATATTCTCCTAATAATAATAGTAGTAATGTAATAGTTAAATCATTCTAGAGATCTTCATATTTGTAGCGAAATCTCAAGTAGATCCCTCAAAATACGAGAAAAGGTGGTTTACGCAAAACATGTCATATCTATAAGGAAATAGGGCACAATCGAAGGGCTTGTCCCTAAGCAACTCAAATTCATAGAGAATCATCCCAACAGCCACCTCCAACTCAAGCATCCCACCAGCCAACTCCAACTGAACCATCTCAACAGCCAACTCCAACTGAACCATCCCAGTAGCAACTCCAACTGAACCACCTCACCAACTACTTCCAACTCAACCATCTCAGCAGCCACCTCCACTCAACCATCCCCCCAACCACCTCCAAGTCAATCATCCCACCAACCACCTCCCACTCAACCATCCCACCAGCCACCTCTAGCTCAACCATCCCACTAGCCAACTCCACCAAATAATCCATCACGAGGTGTATCAAACGCCAGAGCCAAACTAAATGCTTGGATGGGACGAATTGTGATACCATGACCACTGAATGTCGTTTTTTGAAGCTACATATGTTGTTTCCTATTTTTTTTATCTCCTTTTGTAAAAGTTGTGAACCTTTAAGGTTACTTGGCAATTTTTAAAATTTTTTTTCTTGCATGAAGACATCTTTTAATATTGATACTAAATGGCTGGACCACCACTTTTGTGATGTATTTTGTCTGAACCTAGGAGATCTTTATATGGAATCTATTATTTACTTTTTATTATAACTATTATTGGAATCATATTTATAATTACCAAATGTGGAATCAAATTATCAAGTAAGCCAATTGACAATTAATATATTTTGGTGGTTTCTTGTTTAGAGGATCTATCCATCATAATTTATCAATTTTATAAAACAAAGTTCTATGAGATACATATTTACATTATCAATAAACAATACCCTGTACTTATGAAATTGTATATGTCAGGTTAACCAATTCTTTCAAACTTCCAAATTGATCTAGTTAAAAACAGTACATGGAAATAATCATCCTAAACAACACATTCTAACCATTAAACGACACTGCAACAGTAAATCATGCATTCCTTATCAGCATTAATAACACAATTACGTTAACCACATAAACAAAAATAACCATCACAATCAACACCTTCATCCATTTCTCAAATATTTGAACTGATTTCTCCAAATTATTGACCATTTTCCTATCACCATCACTTTCTTCACTTTTTACCAAACTATCAGGCCTTCCTTCACACTTTTCACTGTTACCCCTTTCTTCAATGGCATCTTCATTCCACCATTTAAAGTAATTGCACCAACCATCTTCACTTCCATTATGCGCAAAAATAAAACAAACAGTTATCCCCTATAAAATTAAAAACCACAAACAACATACCTTCAACCTCTCTCACCTTGTACTTTAAACCACCCCAAAATTGTTTCTCCTTGTTCTTTGCTGTTTTCATAGTTCTTAGGACTGATTTCTCTCCACAATAGTAAATCGGTGGTAAACCCAAACTCCTCGATCCTCCAGCACCACAAGAAGATACACTAGGGTTCTTCATCCCCAGCCATTACATGTGCAAGAGGAACAAGAAAGGCAAGGCGACATTCGGGGCTGAAGAAGGAGATGCAACAACTGAAGAAGGAGGATTCAATGAAGAAGATAAAGTGATTTATGGCTTCAGTCACCTTAATTAACAATTGACACATATGCTACAATCAATTTCAAAATCAATTGATATGTATCCGTTTCACTTGTCCATCTCATCATCTGGAAACGTCGTTTAAGCAAATTTCACGATTATGACCAAATTATTGTTATTTTTCAAAATTAAGAATACAATTGAGTCAAATAAAAATTGGAAGACCTACTTGAGATTTCGATACAAATATAGGACCTTTGGAATGATTTAACTTAATGTAATACAAATTATAATTTTTTATCTTTTTTTTAACGTTTATACAATCAATTAAAATAATAATAAATAATTTATATTCTAAATTAAATTACACAATTCAAATTATAATTATATTTTACTATCATTTTTTAATTTCAATTATTTTTTCATATTCTTTCTCCCTTTTTATTGATTTGTTTTTTGTAAAAGAAAAAATAGAAAAAAAAATTAAAACTTATTATTCAAAAACCGAATTTGAACAGGGATCCACTATTTAACGTTGGGAATCCCATTCTCCAAAGATCCAATTTTCATGCTAAACAGCAAACTGGTTTATTTATCCACAGTTATTTATTTAGATTATTTTTTTAAGTTTAATGATGAAACAAAATTGTGACCAATTATCCACATCCATTAATCACACTTCATAGATACGTGCAACAGTAGCATGAGAATTATCTGAGTGCAGTAGTCAAAAGGTAAAAAAAAACAAAAGAAAAAGAACACAGACAGTGAGGTGGACGCAACAGCAAAACAGCCCGGTCGCCAACACGCCGCAACACATGCGTAAACCCACCGTCGATGACGTCACCCACACGTGAACCCATTATTACCTTTTCCCCTACCTTTACTTTACCATGCCACCCCTGGCCCCACCTTCTCACGTGCGCCCTCTTATCATATTTAAAATATCTAATATAATTTCTCTACGGAGTCAAACAGGAATGTGTCCTTCTCCGCTTTCCACCACCTCTTTCGTTCTTTCCTCTTACCATAATCTTGTTTTTCGCTAACAAATATTTTATGCCTGTCACGCTCCCAATCTAACACATTATTGACTTTCTCTTTCACAACTATGTTTCTGCAATCCCAATAACCCTTTACTTATTACATATAATAACATCAATTAATTGTACTATTAATTATCCCACACTTTCCGCCATCAGCATGGGACCTATGTTTCGTTGAATTTTTAATTTTTATATTTCCCTCATCTTCCTCTTTTCCTTCCTTCTTCTTTCATGCCATTCTCTTCCATCTGCCACTTTTTTACTACCTTTCTACACCTGCTTTTTTCTTAATGCTCATCAAGTCAACTCCACCTATGTTTCTATCCCGTGATTAGACTTCCAACCAACTTCATTAACCTTGTTTTTCTTTTCTATTTTTCTTCTTTCTTTTTGCTTCTTGTTCTACCCTTCCATTTTCCGGGTCAAGCAAGAAAAGTTTATCGGGAACATCAGAAAAACTTGTTCCACATTTTTCTACCTCCTTCTCATTGCTAATGTCATGCAAAACCACGTTTTTCCACGACCAAACTAGAACTACTCAGACCCCATCTGTTTGAGTTTCAGGCTCAAACCAAATCTCGGCTTTTTAACGCGTTTCTCACACGAGAAATCGTACAAACAGTTAGCAATTTTGTTTGGTATGAGCTATGTCTTTAAAGGTGATGATGGTACATACATTTTTCAGCCCTGTGTTTCATTTAATGCTAGATTAAGTTGAATCGGTAAATAGTTTATAAGGGCGCGGCAAGAAGAGAAAGGTACAATCTCTGAACAGGTGAATACATGAAAGCAAGAATGTTTTCACTTGAATACTGGTTTTTACTGCATACAAAACAAGCCAAACCAAAACAAACCAATATATTAATATGATCTCTAACTTATCTTCTCTCACTGTCATTCCACCCTTTTCCACCACCAAAATTTGAAGAGAAGTGAGGGAAATATAAAGTGAAACAAAAAGAAGAGGTGCAACACGAGGTGTGATCATTGCAATCAAAATTCCAAAAACTCAAAATCCAAGCATCTCCTTTGAGATGAAAGAGAAACATTTATGTGGGGGGTTTGGAGAGTTTGCTATTAAAAAATTAGATGAGAGTGGCTCCTTCCATTGCAGCAGCCGCAGGAAAGATGTAAAGGGTCAGAAAATTGGAAATAGAGGACTTGATGATGAACCGTCTGTACAATTGAAAGAATGGTTTATTTTGCCACACTACACTCCTACATTGTTGCTGCCAGAATCCGTTAGAATAGTCAACCTCCTGGCTGATTTTTTGAAGTCACTGCAAAAACATAAAACAGATAAACATGTAAGACTCTACTAGAATGAATCCAATTCAATATGGTAATAATGTTTGTGATCGTTCCTACCTCAATGGTTCATCACCAATGTGTTTGACAGCTCCATTAGAATCGCGATAGAGCACCTGACTTAACATCTCAGATTTTTCTATGCCAAACATGTCTGCTAGCCTTCTGTAGAGTTCATCATAGGACCGAAGCGACGAGAGGTCCATAGTCCTGCCTACATCTTCTGACTCCATGAAAACTTTGCAATGACCGGTCTCAGTTTCTTGAGGGTTATCTTTGTACCATTGAAACCTCTCACAAGAGGAACGTTGTTGTTCCTGTTGGCCTTGCTGCTGATGAAGAGCCGATCCAGAACAATCAGAAACATTAGGCGCTTTATCTGCGTGTCCATCGGAGCAACAATTTTTGGTAAGAACTGGGGAGAATGTGTCAACGGAGCTGCTGAGAGATATCTGCTGCTCGGTGAGAATTCTCTGGCCGAAAAGCACGAGCTGGGGTGTCTTCCCCTCATCCGTTTTCTTGGAAGATGGAGTAGAATTTGCCATAGACAATAAGCAAGAGACGTTCTCACTCATGCTGGGCTTCTGCAATGGCGGCTGGTTATTAGAGATTCTCATTGGCGGCGTAGCAGCGTGATCAAGAGGAGGGAAACCAGCAGGAAATAGACCTGGATGTAGTTTGCTGAACTGGAGATCCGATATGGGAAGACCATAGTGACCATGCCTGGCTCCCTGCATGCCAGCAGGAGTACTTTCGGGTGCACAACCAAACTGGTTGGTGTTGCTGGGACCAAGAAGATTGCCGGAAAATGTTGGCAGAGGAATCTGCCCCTCAAGGGGGAAATCTGGGTGTTGAGCCAATCTCAATTTCTTCCTTGGTGGTGAGAATGGTGAAAGATGAATGGCAGGCATGTTTGACACCAATTCAACGAGCCATGGACTCACCCTTCTCACGTTTTGAAGTAAATCCGGTTCATCCCATGTCACCTACACATATAACTTCACCTAATTACTCACAGTTCACACACACCACACAACAAGACACAATCTTATGTGAATGTACTTGCAGTATAATTGTTTCTAAATTCGAATCCTCTGAATGCATCCATTGAAGAAATAAAACAGCATATTGCAGTAATATGTAATGTTGTATGACGGTAATATGATGTTACCTGGAGAAGTCTCCAAGGTGAGTTAGGCCAGTTAAGGGGATCGGAAACCTGAACCGAAGATATGGTTCCCATGAACCAACTTATCCGTGAGGAGTCCTCGGTTTCGAAGGCCATCTTGAATCTTATACCAGAGCACCATCGAATCTGCAGTGCTGCTTCTACCAGTGGGGCCTTGACGCAAAATTCAGGAGTACTTGCCCGAGGGTAGTAGACAACCTCAAATGGTTGTTTATTGGCGGCGAGATTTGCAGCTTCAACAACAGCTTCTGGTCTGACTTTGCCCCTGCCCGTCATACTCACACTGGGGTTCAACCCATTGGTGTTACCATTTCTGAGGATTCTGTTGTCGTCCTCCCTGAGAAAAGGTGAAAATCCAGCATAGGGCATAGGACAGCTTCCTCCTGCAGGGTTCCAGCCAGAGGAGCCCTCGAGTCCCCCACCAATCCCCTTCTTGGCTCGCCGAATCCCGACACAGAGATCCCCGTTTTCTGCCCTCAAAAACACAATCGAGTCTCCTGCAACAAGCTTCTTGTGATTCACAAAAGTACTCCATCCAGTTGTCAACAGATGCCGCCTGGGCGTGCCCCTGTAGATGTGTCTGAATTTCCATGTTTCCCCGTGAACATCCTTGGCGAGGATGTTCTGAACAGGAGGATCAGCCGAGTAATCTAGTCTCGGGAAAATCGTCTCCGCACAGTACCTCGGAACAGAAAACCCCCCGCCATTGTTGGCATCGGATTGGGTCAAGGTTTTCGCAAATGAAGCAGGCTTGTCCTGAGTTTCGGGTCCAACAACATCACGGTCGTAATCAGCATCATTGACGGTCAGAGGAGCAAGCCTGAGTTTTGCATACACCTCGTCGGTGTCAGGATCAGCCATGTACTTGATGGCAGCCACTCTGCATGGAACCAAAGGCGGAACCTTGGGACAGGTCCTGAAGTTAACCGCTCCGCATGCATGTTCAGCATGGCCCTGAGGGAAGTAATACACCTTGCTGTTCACTGCTGGCATCTGCACCATGCCACCCGCACACGCATGCCATAGCTGAGGATCCAAACACCTCTCCGCCTCCTTCGATTTCTCCTTTGAGTCCATGAATGTAATCATCTCTCTCATCAACTCTCACCGCTACTGTAGATTTTCCCAAATTCAGCGCACCTTTTTATCACAAAAAATCGTCAGAGAGTGGATGCAGATAAAACAACAACATCAACAAAAAAAAGTTCATTTCTTAATTAACACATCACCCCGGTTGCATTTTTATGAGCCTCTTTCTTACCTTAAAAAGCATATATATGATCACTCCTGTTCACAGTAATTCTGAGAAAACTCAGAGTGGTGGTAGTTAAAAATTTTATTTCCACTGAGAAAGAGAATCCCAGTCGCCCACAGTTTCTGATTCCGAGTCCCAATTTTGCTGACTGACCAATTCAAGTCCCTCTAAATTGTTGTCAATAAATAGGTGTGTCTCCACAAGTTTGACACAATAAATTAAGAAAACCTAATGTGATGGAGAATTGAAGGGGTCAAAGGGTGGCTTCCATGGAGGCAAGAGTGGTGTGTTTTACAGAATTAGAAATCTGAAAGAAGAAGTTTTGGTGTGATATAGGGTGATAAGTTTAAAAGTGGATCATTGCAGAAAGACGAAGATGTTGCAGAAGAGAGTTCAAGATCTAGGACAGAAGAGAAGAGAACAGAACACAAAGAACAGAACAGAACAGAACGGAACAGTCTGAGTCGCTGTCTTGTCTCTGAGGGTGGTAAAAGGAAGATAATAAAAAGGGCAAGAAGATAGAAGAAACAAAAGAAAAGAGAAAAATCTGTAACTGCCCGCACAAGAATCTCTGCAGGAAGATCTCCAAAATTGAAGCAGGAAATTCTGAGGCAACAAAGACCCGGGAAAAGGAAGAGAAGAAAAAAAAACGGAATTCAGAAAAGCGAATCTTTGGGGTTCAAATATTGGAAAGCCACGAAGTGTGTGGCCGACATGGATGCACAGATAAAAGGGGAGGAACAGACCCACACTCTTTGCAGAGCAGAGAAGGCTTTTGTTTTTTGGGCTATGGATGATGCAATGCAATGCAAGACTCCAAAACCACACACGCACCATGACACAACACACCAAACAAACTAACACATAATTAAATATCAATTAATCAACTAATTAATAAATCAATCAATAAATAAATAAATAAACAAAAACCCCTTTTCTTTAGCAACAAATATCACACTCTGCTGCTTCCCTGCTGTTTGTTGGACTCCTTAGTAATAATAATCCCACTCCCTCTGTCTGTCTCTGCAACTGTTTCCTATTTTCCCTTTCAAAAAAAACATTTTTAACCTTTATGTTCAAAATGTTTTCTAATTAATTCACAATCTAAAAAGATATTTACACTTATCATCACACTATAAATTTTCTTTTAACCAGATCCTCGTAAATCAAATTTTGTTTTCGCCTTTTTCGTCGGATCTGAAAAAGTAAACCCTTATCTTCAGAAGCCAGCAAAACAACAAAGACATGTTAAAGGAAGCTGAGTTGTATCGCTGTTTTTAAAACAATATATACACATTTTTAGCTCATAGATTTTTCTAAAATCTAGTGAACAAACTCATAATAATAATAATAATAATAATAATAATATTATTAAAAAAATAATAAGATGTCTTGCTTTTATAGTAAATCAAAAATAAACACCACAAATTTCTGTGTCTATTTTAACATAATTAACATGTGCTTCTTTGGCTACTAACATCATCAAAAGCTTCCGTAATCATCGAAGATCACAAGTTGACAGAAGAAAGAAAAAGTAAAAGTGAGAAAAAAAAATGGGTTTATCGTATCGAAAGCATAAATTTATTTATTGCGTAAACTATTTTATTTTTTATTCATCAATGTAACTACCTAATAATAGAGGAGAAGAATATCGATTGATAAAATTGTTAAAAAGAATCCATGCTTCGTCAATGTAATCTAACAGATGAGTTTAATTTAGTTTAATAAAAGTAATATGCGTTGATATTCATAAAGTAAGCACTTTTACAAAAATATAATATTTGGAAAACTCTTTAGAGAAGAAAACAAAATGGATTATAAAAGAATGATAATGAAATGAAAGTGATTGTATATGAATTAAATTGGTGACAGAAATGATCCGTGATAAAGTTTTATTTTTGGTCGAAGGAAGTGGTTAGTGGGACTGTGCCATAGGTAATAGATTCAACCCCACGGTTTAGTTTTTAACATTTGCTTCATTCATAGCTTAGCTTACAAAAAGGAGTTTTAGCACACACAAACATGGTTTATTGGATGCACATTATCATAATTCAAAAAGCATGTGAATGTGTTTTTTGGCCAAAACTATTCAAATTACACACCTAATTTATCTGTGTTAAATGAATTGATTATTTACTAAATACTCTTATTAAGATGTGATATTTTGAAAACAGAAGAAGATAGCATCGTATAATGAACATGTAATACTTATCCGATCTAAAAAATGATATTGATTCACGTATGATTATTAAGTGTATTTAAAATTCAGGTAGTATCGTACCAAACATTATATTTTTTGTGAAGTTTAATGGTGGGTCCGCGGTTCCATGGTCTTTGAAGCCAACGTAGTCAAGACTCGAGTGTGACCCCACTTTTTATTGTCTTCTTGGTAGATATGGTTTTAGACACATCTGTGTTTTAAAAATTGGAGTCACAATTTAACCCATAAAACAATATTACTAGTTAATAATAACTAATGAGCTGGTTTTAACTATTCATAATTAGTTTAACTATTCAATTTTAAAAAATGGTTACATATTTTAAAATTTTAAAAATGGTGAAAATATTTAGTATTTTACAATGTATATAACCCCCACATTTACCACATTCATTTAAACGACGGTATTAATTAGCCGTAAAATTTAAATGTTTTAGAACTAATTTTTCTAAGACTTAGTTGCTTTGTGATTTGGTAACTACATTATTAACTCTAATCTCTATACATGTGTGCATAAGATGGGGATTATATTAAGAAATTGAAATTGAAATTGAATTGTGAGTGAAAATAATAGTGAAGAAAATTTGGGGTTGTTGAATTGAACATAGTATAGGTTAAAGTATGAGGTAAGAGTGGTATTTTGCAAAGTTGAATGTATAGTTGCAATTTAAGTGAAGTTGTGCAGTTGGAGTAACCTACTTACCCAACCTGGTTAAAGGGTAAAGGCAGAGCATCATTGATTTGTTTTCTTGGATCTGTTTTGTTTGTGGAAAATTGATTTAAAAATTAAAGAGGAAAAGAAGCAAAGCATATGCGAATAATAATTTACAGCACACTATAGGTGGGATATATAGTATTAATTGTAGAATAGGATGGTCCAATTGTACCTGTTTAGGTTAAAAACTAGCAGAACTGCCAAATGTGGCGGCACTAATTTTTCCCTCTTCTTCTGGCCATATTGCATCAATAAAGAGAACACCCTCTTCTTATGCCCATACCCATTTATGGAATACTGTAATTCTAATTTTCTCTTCAATTTCTTTAAAAAATTTATCATCATTTTATATTTACAAAAACATCATTTAGAGAATTCAGGAAGAAATATATATGTTTAAATTGTTCTAAATATTGATTTAATAAAGATTCTATATTAACCAAAGATAAAACAAATTTGTAGATAAAACAAATTTGTATCTAAATGATTGTAATTCTTTTAGTTTATAAGTTGATTTTATAGAGTTAAATTAGGTTAATTATAATAAAGTTTATTATTTGTTGAATTTATTGTATAAAAAAATTAATCTAGAATAATAAATATGAATTGAAAATTTGATTAAGGACTTAAAACAAAATAAGTTGTTTATCAAAAGTGGAGAGTGGGAGACGGATTCAATGAACTCTTGTGTAAAGTCACTATAGCTTTAGTTAATTTTTATTTGTTAAATGACCAATTTTAATGTACTAAAAATAAAAATATGAAAATAACTACTTAAAAGTTGTTTGAAACTATTTGATAATTTTTCTAAGGGTAAAATAGTCTTTATAAAATTTAATTTTTATAGTTTTAGAAAAAAGAAAAAGTGAATAGTAATAAAAAATATTGTCAAATGTTAGTAGAAAAGAGAATGGTATTAAAATACCAGTGTCATTAACTAAAATTAGTGTGACTATTAAGTGAGTGAAGAGTGAAGAATTATGATTTATGATTTAAAATTGAATGAAATGAGTGAGGAAGATGTAGGTAAACAGGGCAAGGCAATTTAAGGTAGTGGAAGAGAAATAGTTGGTGGTAAAAGCAAAGAGAAACGAGAAAAGAGAAAAAAGAAAGAAGAAGTATAATAAGATGATAACTATGGGGAAGAAAGAGACATGGTAACCACCAAAAAAAGAAAAGAAAATAAAGACAGAAAAGAAGCTTGGTAAGGTGGTGGTGGTGGTGGGGAAGGGAGAAAGAGAGAGAATATTATAAGAGAGAAGAAGAAGAAGAAGAGAATAGTTAGGTGATTGAAGATAAATAGATGTGTGAAGAGGAACATTGAAAACACATGGAGCAGACGTCAAATGTAGGAAGTTGTCGTTCCTCTTCCGATGGAAACTCGCGACACCAATTACAGGCACCCAGCCCACCAACACTAAATACACCCTTCATCACTTGTCTCACACTCGACGTTAACATCTTTTTTTTTTTTTTTTTTTCTTTTAGATTTTTTATCTTCTTTGAGGATGTGTCTTCTTCTCGCCCATGCAAAACATTTTCCTCATTTTTTTTTTCTTTTTTTTTTCAGCTTTTGGAGGTGTTGTGCATTGAGTCCCCGTCAATCTGCACAACTGTCTTAGCTCATAATTATGATGTGTTTTATTCGACGTAAATATATATATCATTACTTTTATTTTAATCTTTCAATATAATTAATACTAAGAATTCAAATACAAATTTATCTTAGTACTCATTTCACAAAAATATTACAATATTCATTCACAGTGAGTGATTTTATTTTTCTTTTTGTTCATCTTCAAATATTTTAGATTACATTTTAAAACATACTTTCTTATTAACTCCAGTTTATGTAAATTTTCTAGGTTGATTGATTTTCATCATTTTATTTTCGGCTCTAAAAGGGTTGATTTTGTTCGTATCGCACTATTTATTTATTCCATTAATAAGATAATCCATTCTGATTTTAAGAACCATGATTACAAGTTTATTCACTACGTCTAAGGAAAATATCTTCCTCAAAATTCAACGTACTGATAAAAAATTATACTTATTGATTTATTTTTATATATATATATATATATATATATATATATATATTGTTGGCAATCATGTTCCTTGACATATCTGGAGTGTGACCACTATTTCATTAAACTGTCCCAGTATGTCTCTTGCATTGTTTTTTATTAAATTACTCTCTAAATGTTTACTTGCAACCCACTCGGCGCATAAATAATTCTACAAAACCAATATTAAAGTTTATGAATAATGAATTTTAGTTTTTAAAATCCAGTTACACGATTTTGTTTTTTTGCCATACATATAATAATTTTAGAACTCAAAACATTTTATTAATCAAGGTTCCCTTATGAACGATAAATTAAAAAAAAAATTAGAAAAAAATTCACCATACGCAGCAAAATTTTAAATATTTAATAATAAAACATTTGAAATATAAATTCTTATAAATTAATCATACATATCATATAGATAATATGCACATATAGTGGTAGGTAACTTCCTACCATATTTACAAACTAATAAAGAAATTTATTAGTAAAGTTACATTTACAAAGAATTATAATATTGATTTTTGTTTTCCAACATACTTTTGTAAAATTATATATGTATTCTCTGCTTTGATTCTAACAACACTGGTGTAAAATTGGATTCCTACATCAATATATTAGATCATTTTTCTAAACTGGTGTAACGTAAGACGCGACAACAAAATTGTAATAATTTGAGTATGTATTACATTGGTTAAAATAGAAAACGATGTAATATGACCTTTTAATATCGATTATTTCTTTAACAAATTTAATATATGTATTTTGACTCTCAAAATTTTGCTTCAAGCAAGATATTACATCGGTTCATTGTCCAACCGATGTAATAGATCTCTATTTTCAAGGATATGCACCTCACTTTTTTCATTAGGGCACCCTTTTGTTTCTCATCACTCTCATTTTCATAATGCTTTCGTTGCAAGGCCAACTGTTTGGTTGTTGTAGTTTGAGTAGAATATTATGCCTTCATTGCTCCATCACCGATCGTTCGTATGCTTCATGGTTTTAGGAGAGCACCATATCGTCGTCACTACTCACGGGTGAGGAAACCATTACCTCATTGTCACTTGATCTTGGAGGAGATCACTATCATGACCACTGCAGTAGTGACCACCTTTGTTTCTGCTTGTTATTAGAGAAGATATATGCCCTTCGTGACCACCGTTTCCACTACGACATGCTTTTGGAGGAGATCGTTGTCGTTTGTGACTATTGCCCACTACCCTTTATGACCACCACCTCTGATGACACTTGCTCTTGGAAGAGATTGGTGCCCTTGAACACTTCTACATTGATGCTTTTTTAGTAACACAGAGGCTCTAGGAAAAAAGCTTTTTTACACAAAACCCTTTTGCGATTTTTTTTTCTCTTTTCATTTTTTATATTTTTGACTTAGAATTGCAATTCAGATAGAGTTTCCTTTGCTTTAATTCATCCTCACAATATTTTATATTGAAGTAATAAAAATTTTCCCTATGATTCTCGTTTTTGTTTAAGATTTAACTTTGTAAGGTGATTTCTTGTGAGTTAGGGATTTCAATTTTTGGACTTGTGGTGTTTACTCGAGAAGAAAAATATAGTGATGAAATAAAAGATTAAAAATGAATTCATTTCTATATCACTTATAAGTATTAATCGATTCTATATTAGCCTATGTATATATGTTGGACATTCTATATTGATGACATCTACATCAAATTTATAATTGATGTAAAATGTATATTTTTGTAGTGGTGCAATCAAACCATTGTAAATCTAAAATGTAAATTCAACAAGCATAAGTTAAAAAAGAAAAAATACTTCACATAACTAATTAAATAAACTAGTCATCAACACAAAGCTCAAATTGTACTTCATAAACTAATATAAAGTACTTTCAAAATTCCATAAGTTAAAACTTCCAAAATTCCATAAGTCACTGATGATTATTCCTTAACAACCATTTACCAGCGCACTGGTGCGTAGTAGTATCAACAAGTGTTCCACAAGGATTTAGCAAGTATATTGATAGTTAATTTTTAGGTTTTTTTTATTTGGCTCGCAAAATGCGGGCCGAACTGGCCCGCCCCGCGTTGAAAATGCAAGCTGAAAAGTCTGGCCCTCTAAGCATAAGTGTAGGCCCGCAGGCTCATAGGCCAAGCTGTTTTTTCTTTTTAAGGAAAATTCTTATGATAAAGTTTTCAATATTCAACAAATTGGGAAACATTAACAAGTTAAAAAAATTAAACAAAAGACTTTAGGAAGTTGGATGATAAATTAATAATTTAACATTTTCATGATATTCATATTCGTACTTTTTGAGATACATGATGTATTCTTCAAATCTTAGCACATTCAAAAATATATAACTCTTTTCTTTTCCACTCATAAAAGAATTTGGAACGTTCATGCAGAAGTCTAGAAGGAAAGTGTTTCGGGTATAAGGACCAAGCACCTATCTAAAAGACTCAATTAGTCTTCACTCAACTTTCCTTCTTCTCCTTGCAACTTCTCTTGTTCGGTCTTCTTTCCTTTCCTCTCGTTCGGTTGTCCAAGCGATTGGGGTACTTGTCAATTAGGCTCTGATGCTTAAGTCAGTTCAAGTTTACTTGGGTGAATGCAATTAATGCTGTAATAAATGCGAGGTAAAGTCCTTACCAACTTACCTTGGGCTCCTATTTATAGTTTTTTATATGGGCCTTTGGTTAAGGTTTTCTTAATCACGATCCAATTGCATTTGAAACTTGATTATTGACCTGCTTTATTTTAACTACAGGTTTTACCTTTTGGTCCGCCTGACTAACGTTGTTGGGTGTCCGCACACCGATCGACCATGCTCTTGTGCCTCAATAGTTGGCTGAGAATGGCAAATCATGGCCGATGTTCGTCGACGCTCACATTAAGAAGGATCTGAATGTGATTTTCAATTACTTATGGCAAGGGTCGACCGTAGCGGGCGACCTTCGACCGCTTTTCCTCAGGGTCGTTCAATTGTGAGCTCCCTAAAATCATTTCGGAGAAATTGCCACATCAACAAAGTTCACAACTTTCACAACTTTGAACCCCAACTGTTGGATAGTCCGCTTGTAGCGGGCTGCCTTCAACCGCTTATCCTTGGGCTGCCCGATTGGAGGTGTTGATGGGTCCTACGGTACAAAAAGTAACCAATATACACAAGTGCAAATTTTTTTTTTGTTTTTTTTATGCGAGTTATGCAGGTTGGGCTTTTATGGGCTAGTGGACTCAATATCTCGGCCTGTCACGCGTTTTTTCGGTGGGTCAGCCCATTGGACCAACCCCACATTACCACTTAAAAAATAGATAATAGTAATTAGATTGAGTGGAGTAGGGGCTATGATTTGATTTGATTTCATATTCTTCTACTACACCATTACCATCTTGTTTACTTACTATGCAAATCATTCAATGTCTTGGGATTACTTTTTCTTTGTAGATCTAGGTACATCCCTAAATCACTAGAACTTAAGGACTTTAGACCTAGTGTGATTTCTTAACTCCTGGTACAATGAATCCTTGATTTAATGTGCAAGACTCGTTGAATGAATCCTTGCTTTCATGTGCATTACTCTTTTATCCAACATCCCCTCTAGGTACCACAAAAGCACTAGTACATGTATGATGATTTGATTGAACCACAATTTGAAACTTGTTTCCCAACTCAATCCAAACTAGGTAAATAGATGAGTGATCAAGTCACCATTAAGCATAAATCAAACCATAAACAATTGAATGAAAGCAAAGATAACTACCCAAAAGTAAAAATGTATAGAATCAGAATTGAATAAATTAAACTAGGACACGAGGGAGTTCAACTACTCATAGAATATTACAATGCAATTCCAGCAACATCTACACATAAGATTTACAGTAAAAGCATCTCTCTCGAGTCTCACAGATCCTATTCTCTCCTACAACTACATTTCTAACACTTCATTTAATCCCTAAAATGAAGACATGAGGTCTTTATTTATAGGAATTTTGGGGCAGTGCTCAACCACAAGAGTTTCTTCACAAGTGGGTTTCCTTCTCAGCTCAATCCCTTGTCCCAATTCTTAACTCTTGACATTTCGCTCTTGGGAGAGTTTTCTTGGCTGCTTAGTTTCATGGATTTGTGCTTCAGATTTCCTTACAAGGAAGGTTTCCTCATGAGGCTCAACTCCATTTGTTGTGCTCAGTCAAAAAGTCAAAATATGTTGTCCTATCTTTTCTACTTCAATGGCTCAACGCCAGTGACAATGACTCAGATGCATACTTGTTATTTTCTCTTATATTCACTTTAAAACAACAAAATATCATTATAATTCATAAAACTCCAATTCTCACTACATCATTCTATATCTTAAGCTAAGCATGTTTGTTTTATACATAAATTGAACCATTTGATACATGAAACATTTAAGTGTCAATTTCAAATGAAAAATTTACTTAATCTTGACACTTATCATTCAACAGTTAATCTAGGTTTGAATCATGTAAATAGCAAAATCTAACCATTACTAGTCCATAAGAAATTTCTTTAACGAAAACTAATATATCTATTAGACAAATTATGTTGTTGTTGGTTGTTTCCTAGATATTAATTATTTTTATATTGTTATTGACAACTATTTTATCCTCATTGTTGAATAATAGCTTTTGTAGTAATTGTTATGTGTTGACAAATATTGGAGGACTTCACTAATAAATGTTTAGCCAGACTGGAATTAGGAACTCGTGACAAAAATACTTCTCACTATTTGATAGTCAATCCACTCTAGTTGGTTGGTTAATCATCTTGGATTATATAGTTGACTAAAACATTTTTTTTCTATTATGATAAAACTATCAACATAGTCGTCATGATGACCAATATATTCAACATCATAGACTTGTCCATTATACCTATGTAGCTGTAACCAAAATTGATTCCTATGTCTCCTCTCAGTAGGGTCTATGGAATTGAATTTTGAGACATCAACATAAAAAGTGAACTCAAATATTTCTTTAGAAAACTCACTCTCAAAACTTTTCTTGTTATAATAATTTTTATTTTATGAATATAGTGAATAAATGACTTTGAAAATAATTACATGTGGTTAAGTGACTCAAATGAATTGAACAATATTCTTTTGCATGAGTTTGTTTAAAAATTTTATCTACATGTATGATGCAACCATTCTCCTCTATTTACCAGGGAAAAAACATTATAATTAAGTTATTATACATAATTAGTAATTTTAAGACATAAACAATATGGTAAGTGAATAAAAAAGTTTTCATATGTTGGAAAAACTAACTCTCTAGATTACTCATCTACTAGAAAAACATTAAAGTGTTCAAGTAATAAACACATGGTTATACAAGTAACTCAAGCTTAGTGTTTGTTATAATCAAAACTCATAAAAGGTCCATAAGGATTCTACCATAGATGGGCTACATAGGTTAAACCATCTAAGATCTCAACAATCTCCTATTTTTTTTATGATGACAAAAACTTTAGTAAATAAGTAAGTATATCATAAATGATGCATGTCAAAATAGATGTTTATTTCGTGTAACTATGTTTTATGTACACGTAATTAATACTTAGAATACATGAATCACATAATATATAAACAAGTATAAAAGAAACTATAAGAAAACAATAAGGAAAACATCAAAAATTGAATAAAAAAATTTGATAACCCCTTTTGACATATAAAAATGGGATCATAGAAGAAATAATCATTTTTGTAATAGTGAAGGTGGAGGTGGTTGTTGGAAAGGCTATTCATGTGTATCAGTAGAAGGTGTAATTGAATTGTTTAAGGAGCTAAGCAAAAAAACTAAGAATCTAAGAAATAAACATAGAGGCAAAATGCTCAATTTGTTGAACTTGCCTTTCTTTCATAACTTTTACTTGATTAGCTATTTATTGACGTTTGTATATTAAGAATGGTGGTTGGTCGTTCGTTGATGGGACAACATGAACAACCTTTGAGCTAAAAGTCCTTGGTAAAAGAACTTCAAGAAGGGAAACAATCCTTTGTTCTTCAACAACAACTTCAATGTGTTGATCAACAATCACTTAGCTTATATTCCTAAAGCTTTTCATTTTATCCCTTTCAATTGTTAGCCTACGTGCTTCTAAATGTCATGCCAAGCTAAAGGAATATTTTTCCTTTAGCATATGATATTGTAGATGCCTACTTTTAATAACAATATCAACCTCTAGATCCAAATGAAGTTTTATTAAGAAGATCAATTGAGGTTATAATGACCAACAACTCCTTTTGGAACTTTCATCTGCATCTACTAAAAAGTGAACTTTGGCTCTTGAAGGAAAAATGTCGTTGAATCATTTATAGAGAAACACTAGGTAGGCCTCATAAATGTTAGACTGAACAAAAATATCTTCCTCTCTCAATGTAAGGGATTTCACTATTGTGTTAATAGATTTTATATTGTCATTTATGATTGTGGTGTAGGATAAGGATTTGTGAGATGGTGGTTTAGAGATTTTAGGAGGGGTAAGTGATTGGTTTTCTTATATGTAGTCTTTGTTGTATGGAATGTCTAGGAAAGGATAGGTTATGGGTTGTTTGGGTATGAGGTTGGAAGGTAATTCTTGGTAATTTGTGGTGGGTGGAGACCTATAGGGTGGATAAAAGGTTTCCAAGTGCAATTAACATATTGACATCTTGTGGGGTTTGATTGGAGATAAGGGGATTCGATAATGGTTGGGATAACTACTCATTGGTTCTAAAATATGATAGTTGAGGTTGAAGTTCAAAGGGTGGTTATGATGGTCCAGAAAGAGGAATAATGGAGTTAAGGGGGAGGGGGGATTACCTCTAATGATATTGAGGTTGCACTTGAGGAAGTTTTCACTTTCGTAGAAAGACAAACACAAGGCTTTCAAAGATTGAGATTAGTGTACTCATTTAATCATTTATTTGATTAGTGAAACCTCTTAAGAAGTTGTCCTAAAGGATAATTAAACTTAGTTTGGATGAAGCAATATAAAGTTGTGTTGTGTTATTTTCATGTTACTTGTTTGTTAGATAGTTTAGTCTAGTCATTCATAGAAAGAGTCTAAGAGATTTATTTAACCCTCCTTTTAATACTAGTTGTTCTAACACAACCTTCAATGTTCATAGTCTCTCCCAAATAAGGATGTGCACCATGATGTTAATATGTGGTTGTACCCTTTTATTGGAATAACATGCATGTTTTGTTAGTCTTTCAGGGGATGCTTTTAATATTTCATGGCTCTATATAAAGGGGAAGGTTCTATAACAAATTTGTGTTATAAATATAACATTTGGTTAGTCTTAACATAACATGTTATAACTAATTTGGAATATTCCCTAGTATCAAGTCAAAATTTGTACATAACAAGTTTTAACCTTATTCCCTTATCCACTTAAGGTGAGAGGTTGTGTACCTTAAAAGAGTGCTCGAGAGGAAAAGATCGATAATAATTTATGAATAATATGATAAATAATTTAAGGTATATTCTCAAGAACTCCTATTTTAATGTACCTATTTTAACTTGAGGACGAAAGACTATATACTCTCAAGAGAGGCACATAGGTAAATAATTTAGTGATTAAATAAGGAAGAAATTGTTCAAGATGAATATGCCAAACTTGATTTACCATTTGTTTCCTTATCTACAACTTTATAAATTTATATGTTAACTAATGTACATTGGATGTTGTATTTTGTACAATCATGTATGAAATTTTTACATAACTATTAGGATATATCACTAGTATGTAACTACTAGAGGTAAATCCTTGATAAATTAGACCTTTAAATTGGATTACTTATGTCTTAGGAAGTAAGTTACAACAATAATAGGCACATGATCCATTAACCATCGAGAAGTCAAATTATAATTGTTTGTGTCTATAACTATAAAAAAAAAACACTTAAGAAAAAAAAAAACTCCTCATGAATATTTTGACTAAGGTTCATGAAATTTTTGAAAATTTACCTAGAAAACTTACATAATTTAAAACATTAACATGAATTTTGTAATCTTTTTAATAAGTTAGTTAACAACACATTCATATAATTTGTTTTATTCAACTAAACAAAGAAAAAAAAATGAAGAAAGCATGAATTTTGTAATTTTTTTAATAATATATTAATAACACAATCTTATGTACATTTATTTCATTAAGCTAAAATAAAAAAAGAAACAAAAAGAAAAAAAAATACATACAATACATGATAAGGAGGAAAATCATGAAACATAACATGAGATGATTTTTGTTTTGTTACAAAATTCACACCGAAAAAACAAAGAAAAAAATAACATAATATAAATCAATTATGCCTTATAACATAATATAATATATATATATATATATATTTTTTTTTTTCCTCAAGTTAAAAACAAGATAAAACAAGATATGAGTATGTGTCTCATAAAATCAAAGTCTGAATTCTTTTATATTTTTGTAAAACAAATTAATAACTCAATGTTATTATAACAACTAGTTATAAATCAAATAAAATATTTTAATAAAACCAATTTCTTACTGTCTTATTTTTTTAATTAACAACATTTATTTTTATATATGGTTTTTTTGACTACTTTTAACATTTTTAACATGAGAGATATGAGGGAGGAAAAACTAGAGGCAAATAAAGCAAAATATTATATATATAATTTTAATTTTCTTAAAAGTAAGAGAAAAGAGAGGGAAGTGTTTAATAAATATGGAGGGCAGGAAAGGAAGGTATGATAGGTGGGTGTGATGTGGATTGTTTTGATTGATTAAGGTTCATTATTTCATTGATCCCAGGCATGAAGGGTTGAGAAGGAGACTTTGAAGTGAATCTCTGTCCCCTCTCTTCTTTCCAATGAATTTGTCTCTGCACTTCCACTCTCCATCTGTCTCTATCACCTCCCCAAACCGTCACCCTACCTAATAATCTTTTTCTCACTTCATACAATTAATATTATAACTTTCTTTACACAATTTCTACTCATCAAATTAAAAAAAATATTTTAATAATTAAAACATCTTTGTTTTTCATTTCTAAAAAAAATATAATATTTTTTTTTATTTTTTTCTTATTTAAAAAGAGAACAAAAATTATGAGGATAAAATTACAATTTGCAGTCTCTCAGTAACCGTTCCCATAAACTTTCTTCATACATTAAATAAACTTTCTTCATACATTAAATTAAGATAACGATTGAAAACGCTGTTTGTTCAGTACTATATTTCTTTATGTCTACAAAGAGAGATAATAAGATACAGTGGCAAACCCACATGCAGCATATTAATCAGAAGAGTATAAATTAGTTTTGCAATCACTTTAATTCAATATTTAAGGAAGTGTCATGAGTGATAGAACAATTCTAATATATAATTTAGTAATTTAGTTTATTATCCATTATTTTATGGTAATAATAAATAACTTCTACCATCTATAAATATTTCAACCTTAACTTGGTAAAAATCCATAGTTATTTTCTGAGATACAAAATAATTAGTAAATAAAAAATAATAATACACCAACATAAAATTTCGTATGAGTATTTGTATACTTTAAATTTGTTATATTTAAGGTTATTAGGCAAAGGTATTAAATCTTGTTAACATATATTTAAAATTTGTAAGATTAGTCAAATTAAAAAGAGAAAAAGTTGTAAGTACAGTAATTGGTATGGTTAGTTAATGAATGCGATGAAAGAAGTGACAAGTGTGAGGACGACACGTTTGCGTGTTAAGTTGACAACTACAAGACAACAAAGAGAGGCGGTGCGTGGACGGAGAGATGCAACGTTTCATGTTTTATTTCTTTGTTTGTTTTTTGTAATAATATTTATTTTTGTGAGTGTTGTGTTTTTGTATTTGTAATTGCATTGTTGGATGGGATATGTTTTCAGAATTGAGGTTGATGTCAAAGTGTGACAAAACAATCTTCCACGCGTTGGAATGTTGTGTCCCATTGACATTCATTCATTTATTCATCCCTTTCAAAATTTTAATTTATCAGTATGTGACTGCGACTTCCATTCCCACTTGCAATTTTCACCCACTACTCCTTTTCCAACTATGTTATTTCTTTTTTTTTTTCAAATATACCAATTTCAAAAATATTATTTAAATAATCTATGAAATTGAATTTGGATAGATGTATCCGAGATGAAATTCTTAATATACCTATACTGATGCTAGAAAATCTAGCTGAAATTCAGTTTTTGGAACAATCAAATTTGCTTTTTTATTTTTTAAAAGAATTAAAAAAATTGGAAAAAAAATTGAGTAAATGACTATTTCACAAATAGAATTTGGTTTCTCATGACTAGAATTCTTAACCTGAGCTGTAATGTAAGAGATAGTTTAGAAATTAAAATTTAAATAGATTTATTTGGATAATTTTTTTTTTTTTGAAAACAAAAATCTATTATATATATATATGACAAATGGTCACTGAACATTTCATTTTAAACAGGAGAATAGAACATATTATAGAACCTAAAGTTATCAATTTTTATTCTCTCTCTCAATATATGTTAAGGGCTGATATATCTTTGTGTTCTTGAATCAGTTTTCATTATATGACTTTTGTGAGAATCTTGCTGGGAATTTTATGTTGTGTTCTCTGTTCCCATTACTGCAGTTCATTTTTTTCCTTTGATATGTTGCAGATGGGTAATGCAAATGCTGAAAGTGATGAAGGAAGAAAGAATGCTCCAGCATATCTATATGCAGAGAGAGTGAGTTGTGTAACAGTTCTAGCAGAGAGGGAATGACAGGTACTATGCTAAATGTTTGTAACAGAAGACTATATACAACAACTTGGGATTAACATTCTAGTCCTACATTTTCCTTGTTACTTTGTTCTTTGTGCTATCTTGAGATGTTACCAATCTCCTCAAATCTAGTGTAGTGTGGGATTTTTATAAATAAAATAGTGTATGTTTAGACTCTAATAGTCTGGTCTTGGTGTCATTCTTTAGTAGAACATTTTATTTTATCAAATTTTGGTGTTTGGGTGCAGTAGAAAGGTTGAGGCAGTCATTTCAACAACTTTTGAGATTTGTATCTTACTGAACATGTTTGTACCTTCTTAATAAATACTTTTTTTTCAAATAAAAATATTTAGATAATTTAGAAGGAAAAAACGGAGAAGTATTTCATCAAATTATCAAATGTTAAAATTATTAATTTTATATTTTTTTCCTTAAGAACTTCAGGATTTTAGTTTCTGAAATTTTATTTAATATTTAAGTCAATCAATTAATGTGACAAATTAGCATTAATAAAATGTGTTCTTATTTTTTTTAAATGAAAATTTATAAAGTAGGATACAATTAACACAATTTTGTTATAAGAAACTAAATAATTTATAGATTTTTTGTTTGATAAAAAAAAAAAAAAAAACTTAAGCAATGCTCAAAAGATTAAAAAAAAAGTTGTGTAAAGTTTTGTTAGTTAAAAAATTCGGTTATATATGTATGTGTATTTTCATTTCATTGTAAATATAGAACGACTTCTAATGAATGTTCTAATTTTAGATATACATGTTGTAAAATTGTTGGTTTGAAAAAATAAGTTTTTTATTGATAAATAGTAGTTTCTAATATACATTAATTTTTATTAATGGAGATTGAATCACTCCAATTATGTCACTTCAAGCAAACCAACCTTAAAAAGATTAATTTATTTTTATTATACTTTTTAATGTTTTCTGATGAAACAAATTAGTCATCAACATATGTACTTTCAATTAGATTTGAGACATCTAATTTCAATTTAGTAAAATTCAATCGTGATTATAGTTTTTCTTATTGTACAAGTGAGTTCAATTTACATCAATCTTCCTCTATCATGTGTCCTTTATTATCCAAAACAAAAAAGCTCTTCTCACTAATAAATTTAATCAAACATTTGACCACACACAACCTTTACTTTTAGCCAGTTCAACAAGAGACATGTTTCTCCTTTAAGTTTTTTGTAAATTTTATAACCTACAACAAAAACACACTATCCCATTGTTTGAATAAACATTCCATGACTGTAAAATTAGGTTAATGAAAGAGACTTAATCCTAACTTAAACTACCCAAATACGCATAAAGTTTGAATAGAAAAAAGAAAGCAGAGTTTGATTTCTGACGTGTTTTTCTTATGGGGTTTTCATTTAGATAAATATATATGTGACTAATAAACCTTAAACTTATATACATATCAAGTTTTTTTAAAGGTGGTGTTTAATTTTGTTATTTTTTTTTTAAATGTGAAACTTATATTTAAATTTGGATTATTCTTAGTAATCTCTCTTCAGTTTGTGAGATATATACATATCAAACATGAATTAGACATTAATGAATAATTTAATAATGGTCTTTTAATAATGATTTTGATATTATGTTAAGAAGTAAACTTTAAGTCTACCTTAATTTTACAAAATCAACTTTTAAGATGAAATTTATATTTACTTTAAATTAATTTTTTTTTTTTAGTGAACGTGAGACTTCGGACACTTAAAGAAAAGAATTGAATACTTTTGTATTAAACTTGATGAAGTGATGAAACTTTAAGGATGAGTATGAGAAAGAGGGATTGTATTTTGGAGGGTCAAAGGTGGTGGTTAAAAGAAGTGTAATAAAGAAAATGAGAGATGTGAATGAAAAAAAAATGAAAAATGTAATTGAGAATGCAAAGTGTGGACCAATGTGAGAGCAGAAGACATAGGGATGGTGGGTACAGTAGGTAGCAGTGGTCCTCTGGCACTGTGACAACCACAAGCAAACCTCTTTCTCTTCTCACTCTTCTCACTGTACCTTTCTGGGCAGTGCTTGGTAGGCTACTGCTGCTACATCTTCTGCTCTATAATCCAACTGCAACAAGAAACTTCCTCACACACACAACAACAACCTTTTAATGCATGTCTCCCAACCAATTAATCCTTACAAGAATCCCTCAATCAATGGATTTCTATCTGGACCAGAACAACCCTTAACCTTTCCTTTCCTTCAAATATATTATACTCTCTTCCTTAAATCTAATCATTTATTACTAATTTCAATTCCATTGCTTTTCATCATCGTTATTTCAGAACACAATAAAACTATTTACTATCACTCACTGTCTTCCCCGACACACTCTTCTTCTTCTTCCATCTTCATTATTGCTGCTGCTGCTGCTGCTGCTGCTGTTCTTCCATAACTGGTAACAATGGAGTAAATACATTGGGAAGTTTTTTAAGTAGATGCAAAATACACCTATTTTTAAACTATCAAATTTTGAAATATTAAGTGCTATATAGGAAACCACATTGTTTCATTCTATAAATTAAATATTAAAATGAATATTAAATCAACTAAGTGAAGAAACGAAAGAATGATGTTTCATAAAAATAATGAAACTTTCAGAACTTCATTTTTTTACTGTTCAAATTCATTCCTGGTGTTTTGCTTGAAACATTAAAATCCAACTATTGTATCACTTCCGGCATTATAAATACTTAATTGAAAATTAGAAACTTTTTAGACATTTAATAAAACGAAATTTTTTATTAGAAATTTAATTAAAAATATTTAAATTTATAAATAACTTAAAACTTAATTAAATACTTTTTTTTTTATTTATTTTTTATGTGGAGACATAATAGTCATAATATCCCATCTAGGGATGTCAACGTGACGGGTACAGGATGGGTAGTAGTTTCTCCGTACCTTACTCATTGGATAAATATTTGTCCCGTATCCGTATCTATATTTGTCGAATATGGAGTATCTGCATAATTTTTTAATATTCACAGGTACCCACGAGTATTTACAAACAAATAAAAATAAATATTTAACAATATATTTTAATCGTAAATTCAAATAAAATACAATACATAACATTCATAAATTTTAAACAAAGTTTAAATAACTCATTTAAATAGTGTTGAATGACAGTTTACAAAGAAATGATTTTTGTTTAAAACTAATTGATAATAACTATCTCAAAATCAATATGTTAATATTTTAATCATATTTTTTATTTTTTATTTAATTTAAATTATAGTATAGCGGGTACGAGTATCCACGGATACGAATACTATGATACCCGTACCCACCCCATTAACATGCGGGTATTAAAAATAACTGTACCCGTTACGAGTTTTATTCACAGATATCCACAAATATGAATTTTTTTGACATTCCTAATCTCAACTAATGACAAAAACTAACATTAAAAACTTTATTAAAAAATATAAAAATTTTGAATTCTTACTAAAATAACCCTTTTATTGAGAACTATATTAAAAATATTTAAATTTATAAAAGATTCACAATTTAATTTAGGTATTTTTGGATGTAGTTGTGAAGTTGGATCTAATAGTTGTTGGGGTTATGGGTTGGAGGGTGATTTATTTGATGCCATGATTCTAAAAAAACAAATATATGTATTGGGAGAGGTCAAAGTGGCCCTCACAAAAATGTATTAAATCAAAGCTCGGAAACATGAAGGCCCATAGTCCCTACGTTGCCAACCAAATCCTCTCTTTTCTAGGTTTTTGTCCAAATTTCTAAAATAGTAGGTTTTTGAACTCCATTGGAACATGATAGATTATAGGGATAAAATTTTATATTTTCATTCACTATTAAATAAACTCTTTTATTCATGACAGTGTGCATTAGAGAGTCGAAATGCAACCACGGTCCAATAATTACTGAAGTTTCCATTGATATCGAGGATGAACCTAATGCCATCAAGAATGGGCCTAAGAATGATGAGGGATTTCACAATATAACTAGGAGGAATACGATCACTGAATATTTGCATTCTGTTACAATTATGTTATCGTAATGCTCATTTGAATAAGATAGGACGTATAATTTCACAATATAATTTCCTCTCTTCTTCTCGAAGGATTAATCCTGACCTCTAATTCAAGATTTTATTTCTCTTCCCCTATCAATTTGGTGCTTTGATTGATTTCTCCCATGGCTCAAACTCGTGCTTACCAATCAGATCTCCTCCCTTGAATGCCATTCACTTCATTTTTCACTAATTTTTCTTTCTAAAACTTTCTTTTTAGTTTAAATAAATATTTGTTCCTCTTTAATTAATTAGTTTTTATTGTTAGTGTAGAAAAATAGAGTTTTTATAAAAATGTCACAAAAATGTTTATTTTATTACTCTTTTATTGCATTTTAGTTCTCTTCCTTTTTAAGACTCTCTTTTTAATAAAACTAGTTTGCTAGGATACTCTCTTAATGGTGTTAAATTGAATTTGACCCCTTATCTAACTTTTCTTTGTTGCAAGGATGCCCATAATATTGTTGGTCAAAACGCATAGCTCAACTTAAGTCTCACATATGTCCTCGTTACAACAAGAGAAAAGTTAATGGTATTGAGAAAATGTTTTGACATCCATTTTTCTCCCCCATACAAAGTTTTGCGGAAAACATGCCAAATGTTATAAGGTTCAAACAAGTGTATGTTTATGTTAGAAAGTTCCATTAGTGTAATGTGAAAGCATATGAAGGTTACTATAGTCTCATTAGTGTAAGTGTAAATTTTAATTTATATATTTACATAAGATGAAGGTTAGTATAGTTTCATTAGTGTAAGTGTAAATTTTAATTTATATATTTATGTATTTACAAATCGTAAGTGTAAACTTATTTGACAATTACTATTTCATAAATTTAAGACTTTTAGGATGCATTTAGTTTGATAGAAGAAAATAAAGAGTATGCAATGAAACAATTGCAAAAATATATAAAGAAACATCATCATATCTATCAAACATACCTTCAAAGCAAAGGCTTCAAAGCAAAAGTAGACCGAGTGATATATTTCCTAAATATTGAAATTGGTTGATAAATAACAAATAGAGTGATTCTAGATATAAGGTAAAGTTATTTTTTTATTATATATATATATATATATATATATTTTAATTTTAATTTGTTGTTTACTTTTATAGCATAATATTAAATTATTATTTTATATAGGAAAAAAAGCCTGGAAAACAAAGCTAGTTGGAGGAGTAAGAAAAAATTAAATCAATTAACAAAATCAATCATTTAGAAGGCATTTGAAATGGTAATGATATTAGCTTATGATTTTTTTTTATTTAATCAACTTTGTTTCTTATTTATTTAATTTAACTTTGTGTCTTATTTATTTTGAATAGAAAGAAGAATTAGGAAGTGGTGACGGTTGCAATAGACATATGGAAGACTACACTAAGGAGAGTTGATGGAACTTGGTGCATTTCAAGTGGAGAAGAAATGATGGTAAGCAAAAAATAATTTTAGTTTTATTTTAATGGATCAATTGTTCCTGATTGTCAACTAAGTAAATGTCTTATATTTTAAAATTAAGTTGTAGCCAACTTAAATTAAGTTATGCATTAACTATTTGATGAGGTGATTTTTTTAGTGTCATAGTATCATTTAATTTGCTTTATGATTTGAATCTTTATTTATTTGGTTTAATCATATTCAAATTAATTTTATATTGGCATTGTGACATGTTTACAATGTTAATTATTCTCTCAACAATTTCTAGGATAATTTGAAAAATGTGACTGAAGTATACAAAGAAGAAATTGGAAAAACACATATCCCATTAGTAAAGCACTTTGAATTTGTGTTAGGAACACAACCAAATCATTCACAAGGTATAGAAAATATATTAATGACAGAATGCACATGATTTAGAGTTAGAAGTGCCCAAATTGAATAATATCATCTAAAAGCATGAAAAGACTAATATGCAATTTCAAAGTGAATTACAGTCTCAACATCAATAAGTTCAAGAACTTGTTATGAAAACTCAAGAAGACAAAATGAAACAAGATATTGAAATGGAGGTGAAGCATCAAATGATAACTGTATCGGAAGACTTATCATTCATTGGAGTGTCTAACTCTTCCAACTCTTCAAATACAACATTTAAAAATATTATTACAAGTACGGTCAACTTAATTATTGTCACAATATTAGTGACATATTTATATTTTTTGATGACAAATATTTATATCATTAAAACTATTTTTTCTTGTAATGTACATAAATAAAAGAAAAAAGCATGATAAGCTCTCAATAGAGTAGACATTTGACGTTTTATCTCCATTTCAACATCTGTTTAATTTTGTCTTGTTGAATTTTTATAGGAAGTTCTTGTCCTTTGTAAGTCACTCTAAAGTTTCATATTAATTTCTTCTTACTTATGGATAACATGAGTACTTCTAACTAAATCATGTGCACTCTTTTGTGCACTCTAAATTTGACTTTGAAAATTCTATTTCTCCACATTCTCTTTTATCATTGATATATTTCCTATACCTTGTGAATAATTTGGTTTTGTTTCTAGCACAAATTTACAGTCTTTTACCAACGAGATAGATGCATTTTCAATTTCTACTCCATAAAATTTACTCACATTGTTCAAATTATACTCTAAAATATTTAGAGAAAATAATTAACATTATAATTATAAATATATCATAATACCAAAATAAAATTGTTATGAATATGACTAAACCAAATAAATAATTATTCCAAACATAAAACAAATTAAATAACACTCAAAAAGTCACCTCTCATAAGGTAGTTACACCTAACTTAATTAGCATGGGTTCCAACTTAATTTTAAAATACAGGACATTTACTTAGTTAAAAGGAAATAGTTGATCCATTAAAATAAAACCAAAAGTTATTTTTCTTCTTTCTTTTACTTCCCATGATTTCTTCTCCATCTGGAACATACCAAATTTCATCTTCTTTCATTCATGTATCCTTCCATACGTCCATTGCACTTGACCATTCACCACTTCTTAAATCTCCTTTTTATTAAAATAATTAAAATAAGACATAAAGTTAGATAAAGTAGAGAATAAAATACGTTGATTAAATAAAGTAAAAAATAAACTTATAAATATCATAACCATTTCATATGCTTTTGAATAATTGATTTTCTTAATAATTCATTTAATTTCTTGCTTATTCCCACTAGCTTTATTTTTCAAACTGTTTTTCTGTATAAATATAAAAATAATTTAATATTATGATATAAAAATAAACAAAATGTCAACTTCAAACTTTTATATATATATATATATATATATATATATATATATATATATAAACTTTACCTTAAATTTGGAATCGTTTCATTTTAACCAATTTCAATGAGGTAAATTCATTAGTCTACCTTTATTTTAAAGGTATGTTTGATAGAGATAATAATATTTCTTTCTATATTACTTTTACAATTGTTTCATTGCATACTCTTTATTATTTTTTCACGCATCCTAAAAATTATAATTTGATAAAGTAATAATTGCTAAATAATTTTTGGGACACATGATAAATATTTAAATAAAAAATTATACTTAAACTAATAAAACTACACTAACCTTTATATACATCCACATTCCACCCTTGGATATTTTTTTCCAAATTTTAACTTGTAATAGAGTTTTTTACGTAAACACATGCTTCATCCTTATTTTTCACAAAATTTAAAATATGGGGAAAATTGGATATCTAAATTTTTCCCCATTCTTGTTAACTTTTCCCTTTTCTTTGGAAAATTTGCATCAATACTATGTCGATGTCTTTTCTTATAAATTTTTTTAATTTGGAAAATTTGTTAACTATTCATGATAATCCCAATGTTTCTAATTTTAATTTGGAAAATTTGTTTTTTTGTAGTTTAGGGTAGAGCATAAGTTATACATGATAATCCCAATGTTTCTAATCTTACTTCTTTTTTTCCAGCAACTCTTTAGTCTTTGCTCTTCTTTCATGGATACAGTTTCCTACGTTTTTAAACAAAACTGATATCTTCATAAGGGCTCAGGCACAACAACAATATGCGAATACTATATATAAAGTCAAGACATTGTACACTTGTTATCTCAATTAACACAAAATCCAGTGATCAATTGTTAGTCTCAAATATCTAACCAATAAATTTTCAAAATTTATTGCAAATAAAATGTGCCAATTACAAAACATATATGTAAAAAACATAAGAAGAGTTTGAAGTAAAACCAATCACGATTTTCATAAAGGAGTTTGATTCCAAACAAGAGATGTGGCATAAATGATGGTTGGACATAATAGAAGACTAGCAAATGTTATTCACCAACACATCACATTGTTTTCTTGCAAACATTGAATTAAATTTTGAATGTGAAACAAAACTAATTCAAAATAAAATCTTAGAGAACTTAAAACATAACATAATCCAAGTGCCATGAATATTATTTTAAAATAAATTAATTAATGTTTCACGAAATTCTTGGAGAACATAGGTACATTCTCATAATAAAGTTAGGGAAATAAGCATCCAGGTGATTATTATTATTATCAGAATGTTAGTGAAAATAAATAATTACATACATTCGGTAGTGAGAACACCAATAATCACAAAAGAATAAGATTAAAACACAATAAACTAGAAAGAAGAAAAAGTAATACCTAGCAGAATTAGGTTTCTATCTTTGATTGAGAATTTGGGATAATTGTTGAATTTTGAACTTCATCGTTTTCCTTGTGGCTTTAGCGATTTTCTTTGTACCCTGAAACTGGTATGACTACAGCTCAAACAATATGCCAAGTTTTGTAAAACTAACTATGCAAATTGGAACCGTAATTACCCTACAATAATCCAAATTTTTTAAAACTTAAATGAATACTCCAAATATTATAAAATTAACTGTAGATTTTAATAGCATCAAGTAAACCTGAAAGGAAAAATAATGATGAAGCAGAGAAATGTTTTCAACTTGAGTAAATATTATGAATTAATATATAACAAAGGAAGTAGAGAAAGAAAGGTTAAAAAAAATCCAAAAGAGAAAAAAACAATAATAATATGTAGAACGTAGAAACGCAAAGATTTTGAATATAACTTGGTAATTATTGGATATTATGAAGGTCATGTTTTGTAGTCATGGGTGAAAAAGTAATAGCTAAAAGGGAATTTCTTGGCATTAGATAGACAGAGTTATGCAGTTGTTTTGCATACAAATAACAAATATAAATATGTAGCAATAAGTTATATATCTTTATGGTTAAAATACCTTTTTGTTCCAATTTCTGTCAAGTTTTTTCAAATAAGTCCTAATTTTGGTTTTGTGTTCAGATAGGTCCCAATTTTCGTCAATTTTGTTCAATTGGGTCCATTTTGCTAACACCGTTTAAATCATTAACGGCCATGAACAGTGACTGTCACGTGTCACTTCGTAGTTTTTTTAAATTTTTTTTATTTTTATTTTTATTTTTTTTAAAAAAAATTTAAATTTTTTTTAATATCTTTTTTAAATGTACACGTGTCAACCCAAGAGCGTACAACGTGTCACTTCGTGGTTTTTCTGAATTTTTTATTTTTTACTTTTTGAATTTTTTTTAAATGTCTACGTGTCAACCCAGTAGTGTGCCACGTGTCAAAGTCAATATTCTATATTCAATTTAGTCCCTATATTTGTTATTTTTGTTCAATTAGGTCCCAATTTTTGTTAACATTAACCAATTTGGTCCCTATCAAAGATGTGACCAAATTAAATTTTTATATCAAAGTTATAATGATGTGAATTTTAATATATTATA
>Ga0214545_1002420_pt1 | contig 35922 bp, 25 predicted proteins | sample CNSS4metaG_FD_160064 | JGI IMG/M metagenome (GOLD analysis project Ga0214545, IMG submission 160064) | Root nodule microbial communities from cowpea collected in UCLA plant growth center, Los Angeles, California, USA - CNSS4 | ecosystem: Host-associated > Plants > Roots > Nodule | place: USA...
TTTTATATAATTATTTGAATTTTATTTAGTTGTTATTTGATACTTTAATTTGAGATTTATACTATTATAATATTTTTCTTAATATTTGACATCATGAAAATCAAAAAGAGTATGTTATTTTAATATTAAATATTTTGATAGTATCATGATTCCGTTGGTGTGATTTTTAAATTTTTTTTATAAAAAATATTTAATTGATATATGGAACAATAAAAAAATGGGTATGTGTATGGGTATAAGAAAATACCCGTTACCCGGTGGAGATGGGGATGAGTCAAAAGTTGTATACCCGTTGGGTTTGGGGATGGGGATGGGGATGAATTTTTATTATGGGGATGAGGATGGGATCATGATACCCGTACCCGCCCCGCCCCGTTGCCATCCCTAATAGTATGTATTGCTTCGCAATTCAACCAAATTGACTTGGCTAGTCCTGTTTAGACCATAATTTTTACAATCTCACCTTGCAAAACACATTGAAACAGAGTAATTTCACATAAAAAAAAATATTTATATTTATAATACTGAATTTTATATGTATATATCATAATGTAATAACCATAGCAATTTCAAATAATGTAATAATATTTTTTAGGTTAATTACTCGAATGATACCCACTTGAGACATTTTTGAAAGTTAGGAACGTAATTGATACTTTTTTTTTTCACAGATACCAATTAAATTGGCACATTCCTACTAAAGTGGGTACTATCCGAGTAATTAAACTTTTTTTTTCTAACAAGGGATGTGTCCTGTGTTTGGACAAGGTGGAGGAGGTGCGAGTGATAGTTCCCCAAGCTTTCTTGAAATATCTGACTTTGACAAAAACAAAGAAAAATTACATTCAAACCTCAAATATTTTGAACTTGTGGTTATATATGATCTCAGACATTTAAAGCATCTCTAAGAATTAAACATTTAACAAAGTCAAACTTCGAGAAAATCAATGAAAAATTATAGTCAACACGAACACTTGGTTCATTAGTTATTAAAGATGAACTGGATTAACATGCATGGTTTATAAAAATGAAAAATGAATACAAACCTGCACTAACTTGAGTGGACAACATGAGTAGTGAAAATGATAAAATTAAAAGAAGCACAATTAGGGTATGAAAGAAGAAGAAGAAGAGAAAGAGATTCATCTTCAAAGGCAATGTAAAGGCCAATGGTGGGAACATCCATATTTATAGCCCTGTTTGCAAGTTAGAAAATTTTTCATCTCACTCTTGAAATAAACAAATAATTGCTAAGTGGACAATTTCTTCATCTTTTGAATATTTATATTTATATTTAAAATACATCATCATTTACAATTAATTTTTAATTTTCCTTAAAATGTTGATAAAATATTAGAAATATGTGTACATGAATTGAAATGGTAATTTAGTCAATGAAAGGTGACGAATGCAGTGTTGTTTAATGTTTGTGACTTTGACTTGTGAGGACGACATGGATGAAGTGTGAAACCTTTGGCAGCATTATATATGAATTGAGTTCTGAATAATGGGTTTAGGGTTTAGTTTATTAAAACTTATTTCATGTTTATTTATTTACTTAAAATTAGTTTTATTTATTAAATTAGTGTTTAACATAAAAAAAAATTCAGTAGAATTAATTATCATATCATACTTTTAAATTAGTTATAAAATTTCACATTTTTAAAACATGTAGACAAATAAGTAAAATGAACGATAATATAATAATTACATTATCCAATCAAGCAAAAAACATTCAATTAAAAATATATTTTTTTTCGGTACTCAATAAAATTGAATAAAATTCAATCGAAAATACAGAATCAAAAATAAAGTTTAAACTTAATTAAATCATTAAAATATTAAAAAGGTAAATAAATTATGTTATATTTAAGAATACTGGGAATTACTTTATCTGTTCAACAATGACTTGATATCTCAAAAAAATGTTATTCTTACATTATTCTTTTATTCGTATTTAATTAAAGTAAAACGTCAGGTTAAGTTTAGGCCTTCACCCTTTAAGATTTATTATTTATCAAATAGTAATTTGATTTTACATAATTTATTCTCAAATAATAGTGTTTACAGTCTTCTACACACACAATAAAAAATAAAAAAAGTTTGTTTATTTTAACGTTGTTTTCGATATAGTATCCCACCACCACCCCGTGCATCACGCACTGATGAATGAATTGACTATGTTAAATCAAACAAAATAATATATTTAAAATTTATTTATTTAATAATTATTATTATTATTAATACAAACAAAAGAAAATCACTTAGTTTTGAAATTTTGCTTCTTTCTTTTATTTTCATCACATTTCAAATAATTATTATAAAACTTTTCGCTCATTATTCATTTGAATTTTAATGACTAAATAATTGGATTATTAATACTATATTTTAAATGAAGAAATTGAATTTATTTTCTTTATATCTTTTTGTATAAATTTTCTCTTATTACTTTTAAAAAATAAATTTACTATTTTATTCTTTTGTAATATACTTAATCTAAAAAGATTGAAGATTTAAAAGTAAATAATCAGAATTGAAAATGGATTATAAAAAAAATATAACTCTTACCATTTTTTTGTATAATAGAAAATATAGTATACAAATATGGGATAAAAATAATAATAATATTGTACTATAAAAGTAAAATTCACTACTAAATAGATAAAAAAATTACCTTTTATCTTCAAAAATCAAACTGAACAAATGAAAAATGAAAGTAGAATAATAAAAATAATGAATATGTATTCAACTTTTGTTTTTTCAGAAGTTACAGAAAATATACCAAAGAGTCAAAAACGAACACAGACAATAAATAACTTAAAAGAAATGAAAATAAAAATTAAAAAAATATATTAATAGTTTTATTACTTTTTATATTTAATTTATTTTCCTATTTAATAATACTAAGCTGCGTGCTTTATAAAAAAATAAAATTCTATCTATTTTAATTTGTATACATTTCTATTATAATAATCAGAATTTGGAAATTTTGAAAGTAAAAGCACTATCCCATGATGATTTGCCCCTCAGGAATAAAAATAAATATTTTTATTAAATATGCATTACTAGATATTCCTATAGTTGGAACACGTATTATAAAAATAATTATTTCAAAAATTTATTACTATTATAGTGATTTTTTATTTTTGTATTAAATTATTACTATATTTTTAAAATAAAGTTTTCAAGATCCTTATTTGATAAAGTTGTCAAAATAATTTTTTTAATAATATATCTTTGTTATATATAATTTATATTTTATATCAATTTTTAAAAAATTATCTTTTAACTTTTTATTCTAATTTAATCAAGAAAACGTTTATATTGATAGGTAGTGTTTTTTTAGGTGGTCTCTTAAATCAAGTAACTAAAATAAAATTATCAGTGAAAAATGTTAATTAAAAAATTGTTTTGAAATTTATTTATATTTATATTTTTATTTACATTTAAAGTTATTATTAAAGAAATTATATTTATTATATAACTCCCATCCTTCACTCGATGTCATGACTTAATGTGAATCATTAATTAATGTACCACTATTTTTTATTTCGAAAGAATCAATGATCCATACTAAATCATCATGTCAAAAAATTAAAAAATAAAAGTCAAAGTATAATTTTTCATAAATTAATTTATATTTTTAATGCTAATATTGGTTTGAATCATACTTTAAAATTAAAATAATTTTATGCACCGACAATTCCTTTTAATTAGTTTATATATGACAGAAAGCATAACTACAACATCTTCCTAAACATGTAACTAATATTAGTTTCGTCCCCAACCCATGTGATTGCTAAGCCTTATAATGTTATACCACTACCTTATAACTAATTTTATTAATTTATAACCAATAATTTAATTTATTTTTTAATTCAATATTATATTATTGTTTAGAGAAAATAACGTTTTCCTAATTATAAAAAATGTAACAATATTCTAATTATAGTGCTACACCTTATAAGTCATAATTATACTATTCTATTCTTTACTCCATAATGATACAGAAATGTAAGAACTTAGACTACAACCATGTAAATAATGACAAGGTAGTTGAAACCTTTTCTTAAAAAAAAAAGGTAGTTGAAAGTTTCCTAGTAGAATGGAGGTAGTGCCATCTTCAACTTGATCAAGCACATGCGTCAATGGCTGCCACCACCACTGTTTCCTTCTCCTTCTTCTCCACACCCTCTCGCAGCTTCCAATTCCAAACACCACCATCACTCCACCGCACAAGGCTTTCTATCTCATGCCACTCTTCATCACCACCCTCCAACCACCCTCTCCGCGTGGCCTTCGCCGGCGGCGGCACCGGCAGCAACATCTACCCGGCGGTGGCAATCGCGGAGGAGCTCAAATCCCTGAACCCCACGTGCCAGTTTCTCTTCCTCGGCACCCCCAACAGCGTGGAAAGCGCCGCAATCTCCTCCTCAGGCTACGACTTCGCCTCTGTCCCCGCACCACCCGACACCAACCCTTTCTTCTTCCCTCACCGTTTCTTCAACTCTCTTCTCCAATGCCTCAGCCACCTCCGAGGCTTCCAACCCCACGTGCTCGTCAGCACCGGCGGCTACGTCTCTTTCCCCGCCTGCCTCGCCGCCAAGCTCCGAGGCACCGACGTTGTCATCCACGAGCCCAACTCCGTCCCTGGCTTCTCCAACACGCTCCTCTCCCCCCTCGCCGACGCCATATTCGTTGCTTTCAACTCCACCCTCGACAGTTTTCCCAGGAACAAGTGTTTCGTGTGTGGCAACCCCGTTAGGTTCTCTATCAGGAATCTTGTCTCCAAGGAAACCGCCACCTGTCATTTTTTTCCGGGTTTGGATTGTGGAGGCAGGGTTTTGTTGGTGCTTGCTGGCTCCTATGGCGCCAATTCAGTTAACATTGCGATGCTGAATTTGTACTATCAGATGCTGAGACGGGATAGTGGTTTGTGTATTATATGGCAAACTGGGGTTGAAGCCTTCGATGAAATGGATAGCCTTGTCAAGAGTCATCCACGCTTGTATATGACACCGTGAGTGCTTCTCAAAACTCGTAACTGCGTTTGCCTTTTCTGTAAGACTACTGCATGGAACTATTTTTCAAAAGGGAGATTGATTTGTGATTCTAGATTGCATTGGATAGTTTATTTTTCTTCTGATAGAGCATAGTAGCATTATCTGATCATGCAACAGACCCTGTTTAGTTGCAATATGGGTAGAATTTATCAAATTGCTCACTTGCTCCTTTCACTTTGATGACATTCTCAACAATCTTGGAGTATGATAAACCTGTTAGTGAGGTCCACTGGTTTCATGAATCAGTAAAGATAAAACCTTTAAAGATATTTATCATGAAATCTAACAACTTTCCCGATTATCCTTTTTGGACTAGCAACCATGTTGTAATTTACTGTGTTAACCAAATTTATGTCATCTTTGTCTCGATCACTACTTCACCTACATCGTCTCATATAGTACATTTGTTTCATAACTTATCATTCTTCTGTCATTACACATCTATCTTGGAGTTCAATAAAACTGGTCTTTAGACTGAGTGAGTACTTTACTAACCTTCGTAAACAAACTCGGAAAATATTCTATCACACTGATCGATCAACATTGTATTACTACAAGAGCAAAGAAAGAAATGAAAGGAGAGACCAATTCCTGCCAAACTGACTTAATTGTAACAGCTGCAGTTAATAAGTAGTTAAATACAATGCAGAGTAAAACTATCTTCTGCAGATAGAAAGTAATCGTGATTAGCCAATTCCATTGTGATAATATCGAACGTGATCGACATATTGTATACCAATTCAGCAAAAATTGGCTATTAAACTTTTCCAAAGTGATATCTTTACATGGAATTGTTATTGTAAGTGTTGTCACTCTAGCTGCGGAAATACAGGAAGAAAGGTTATTTTTTGGACTTGATGATGTGAAAATGGTTTCTTTGTTTGAATACTTGACAAAACCCAAACCCACTTCATGATCAAAAAGTCCAATCAATTATCGTTAGTGCGTTTCCTGGCGTGAGACCACTCTGCTCAGTGCATAGTGCTTTTTGAAATTGGCATGAATGAGATTTCTGTTTTAACGTGTTTATGTAGGACCGGTTCAATATAATGGATACTTTATCTAGGATTTCTGTTATTAGGATCCACATTTTACAAAGTACCAATGAAAACCACTTAAAATTAGTCGTAATCATGGACATCATTTTCAAATGAAAAGTAATCACTGTTTTTTTCTGCATTCTTTTATATCTCACTTGCAACTGAGGTTTGGTTTAGTGATAACTTATCTGACATATCTCCTTTTATGAAGATTCATGCAATGTATGGATTTGGCATATGCAGCAGCAGACTTGATTGTTTCTAGAGCTGGTGCAATGACTTGCTATGAAATATTGGCAACTGGAAAACCATCAATCCTGGTAGTTAAATTTTGTTTTTACTCGTTTGTTTTATTCATTCCGATTCTTACTTAAACATGAATGTAATAATAGTTCAGCTGCATTGTGCTGAACAATTATATTGTGTGTAAAAGCATCTACTTTTCCTTTTAAGTTGGATCTGCAGCTCATAACAAAGGAAAACGATGACATTTTTGTTGAATTATTATTTGCAGATACCTTCTCCATATTTCTCTGAGGGGAATCAGTTCAGAAATGCGTCCTTGATGGCAGATTTAGCTGGTGTGACTGTTATAACTGAGGATGAGCTAGATTCGAGTACACTCGCCATTGCAATTGAAAAGATTTTAAGTATGTAACCTTCATCTTCAAAATGTGTCTTGAAAATTTTCAGGTTTGAAAATCATTCCACAATTTTTCATGAAGCTTTAATAAAAAAAAAAAATCACGAAATCAGATCCCTGTCATGTCCCTTAGTAAATCCTTGGGAAATCAGAGATAAAGATGCATTTACATTACTAATATAGAAGATCTCAACCCCAAGTTTGGAGTGCAAACAGAAGAGAATTAAAAGGTTAAACTGGTAGTATTTGTTGGTATCTTCAATAACGACCTGTTACATTGCTCAGTGTTGAGCATAGTCAAGGATAAACAAGCTTATTCCTTAAGTCTTGTACTAATGTCCAAAAACAACAATACAATGGTAATAATCTTGTGAGACTTGTGCATAGAAAAATTCTTGTTCTATAACTATATTTCAAGTAATGATGGCTCTATGTCGTAAACTTCTAAATTGTAGACTCTGGACATAGTGTAACTGGCTACCAGAATTGAAACTTGAAGTTTGGGAAAGGGTTAAAGTCTCAAAGAGTAAATAATAATTTACCATCTTTTATCTTTCAGAGCAAGTTCAAGTATTCTTTGCCCCCAAGTCCCAACCTTCTGTCTCACCGTTTCTGTAAAGTGAAAAACCTAACAATCTTCTGACATTCCTTGTTTCTTACTCCAAATTTTAGTAACCTAAAAAGCTGCACTAGTATTTTCATTTTTTGTTGTCTGTCCTTTTTCCCTCCACTTTCAGATCTGCATTATAGGTAGCAATGACTACTATAGTACACCCTTAATTTTGAAATTAGAAATTCTCCCATTAATGTAATCTGTCACTGATCAACACTTTGACTGCTTGCTGTTGTATGAATTCACCATGTTTGTTGTATTTTCAAAATTCAAAACTTGTCTGTTTGAGTTAAACAAAATGCATGTCTTTTTCTTTCTTTCTTTTTTCTCTTGCCATATTTCTTGATTTGGATTTTGGGCATTGAAAATATGCATGATAGGGGACCAGAAGAAGATGGAAGACATGTCCGAGAGGGCTCTGAAAGCTGCAAACCCCAATGCCTCAGCTGAGATTGCAAAGCACATTCTATCTCTTGTAAATGAATCAACCACAAAGAAAAAAGATGGCTACAGAGTAGAATCTTAGCATGGCGATGGAAATTGAAATAAATTCATGCTTACATTACAACTGTAAGTTTGTCTTGTGGGCCAATAACACCGATGGAAATTCCAACTCCAAGAAGAAGTATTCCACTGTTCTTGCAACGTGATAGCATAGTGTTAGGAATGTGATATTTATAAAGCTAACAAGTTTGTGAGCTCACACATCACTGGCACTTTGGCGAGTAAGAGACCAAGCATGGAGGCTTTAATTGCTCGTGCAGGGTTGTGATCTGATGTGGGAGTGGTCCATTTTTTCTTGTTTTATTTATTTGATTTTGTGAACCGTGATTCATGGAGTGGTCTATTTTTGGTGGTTCACATGGAGACATCCTTGTCACTAAGAAAAGTGTTAGAGTTTTCATGATGCCCTTGTCCTTGATGCTGAATAATGTAATGCAACGTAACATTCAACACTCCAAGGTTCTCAAAACTCTGAGAAGAAAATTAAACAAATCTTTTCATAACATTTGTGGCTCACCTCTATGCATTTTTTTTTTCTTTTTCATGCTAACAATGTTAATGTCTTTTGGTTATTTAGGGGTGGAGAATGCATGGCTATTATTTCATACAAAGTAAGAAAAAAAAAAAACACACTTGAGGACAAACATTCAAGATAGAAACATCCTAATTTGTAACAGACACAACTCCATTAAAAACCAAAAGAAAAGTGCATTTAGGCAAGGCCACTCTTGCCTCTAATATGCAAAGGTCTCAACTCTCAACCCAATTAAAAAACCTTTACTCAATAACATATAATTGCCGCCTCCTCACAGAGGATAAGATATGCTTAAGTTTTGAAAGATGAAATGATAAATGACAGCAAAGAATGAAAATTCTTGCTTGTATTGGATATGAAAAACTATACACAAATCTATAGATGGATGCTTTCCGAAAAAAACAGTAGGATTGTGTGTCACTCAATGTCGTGCTGCAACTTGCTGCTTACATACTGGGCAGAAGTTTTTCTGTGAAACCCATTGTTTTATACACTGAAAGTGATAACTGTGTTCACAATTTAGCCTCCCCAGCTCATCACCTGCTTCATACTCCTCCTGAACAAGAATGCACACTCTCAATGTCAAAAATTTCATGTTATCAACTAATCACAAATCATTGTTGGTGTGATCAATAAAATGGTTATTATAAAAGAAAACAACTTTGTCATACATGACAATTTGTTGTGATTGGACAACAGTAAAATATTCAATCCATTACTCAATCATCTAAACAAACTTAAAAAGATATCGATTTTGCATACAATACCCAGAAGAAAAACAACGTCAGAAACTCCTATAATCAGAAATTTAATTCAATTTGGCAAACTTACCTGACAAATGCTGCACTCTTTATCTATTTGATGCTTTGATGTATCATCCCAAAATTGAAGTCTGGCTTTCCTTATGTTCCGTCCCATCTCATCTTCCTTAAGTCCAGTGTTCACATGACCAATTCTCTCACCAAGCTCAAGCAATTGCTATCAAACACAAACAGCATGTATTGATCAACATAAAACAATGTCTACAGATAATATATTAATAGCTTGAAAAATAACTAACCTCATATGACATGTTATCAACATCAAGTCTCCAGTCTCTAAATTGATCATGTGAATTTAGTTGTCCACCCATTAGTAGACTCCCTTGAAGCATCATTATCTTCAAATTGCAAGCAAAAATCAAGATATGCAACAAGCAAAAATCTATGCAAAGACATGATTGGATATAACACAAGGCTCTTATATACGTGCATTCTTTATAAAATAATAGTTTAATTTGAGTGATACACACTAAAACAAGTGTCACAAATGCAAGTGTAATCATTTATCGTTTAATTTGAGTGAGAAAGAGACTAACATAACACCATTTACAATACACAACACACAGCAGTTTTTCACCATCTCACTGTACTCGAAATGATCGTGCAGCCTAACACAAAAAATACCATCAGATTCTAAGTCCCCAGATTAAATACAAGAGAACTTCAATCTTGGCAACAAAAACAACTAGTTTATTTATTTACAGTTAAAAGCATGACACATTCACTTCAACGTAAGTCAAAATTCAGGTTCATAACTTTGCAGCCAGCCAGGACATGTAAGTACTATCCACAGAGCAAACAATTTGAATAATAATCCCATATTTAAACACGCTGTTATTGAAAAAGAGAGGATGAATCACGATTTTTATATAAGAACAAATCAGATATTTGGTATGAAACACATTCAATCATACTAAACAAGCACTTATGATTAGTGATGAGAAAGATAGGGAAAAGGGTATATGTATATTAGAGGCAACCTCAGCAAAACCATCAGAGGAAGGATCTCTAACATGTCGATAGTATGTTGCAGTTCCATAAGAGTCAGAGGCAGAGCGTGGCGTGAAAATGTCAGAATCAGTGTCCAGAAAAGTAAAGGTTTCTGTGCGCCTTCCCACATACGATGATCGCTGCCAATATATTTAATAATGAGGCAATGTTCGTTAGTTCGAAATCACGTCAAGACTTTGTGAAACAAAAATTATGACAAAACAGAACACAAACGAAAATCCCAACTAATCATTCACGTGTCTATCTAAACGCATAAATTACGGATCGCTGTTTCCCACTTAACACCAATCCAATAATCAACAACTCCTCCTTCTTCCATCTGTAACTTAACCACCACGCGTTCTCAAAGGGTACCAATACCTATTTATAACCAAAATAATTATTTGCAAAAACAACAAGCCATTTTGTTGGTTGCGAATAATCATTATTTCTTGTTATCTCCGCATGAAAAATGAAACGAAAGAAACATTAATGGATTAATAAAAGGGTCAAAGGATAGTTTCATATAATTTCATCATTTTTAAAAGCTTTAAATGAGTTAGTTTGTACTATAAAGAATTGCTTTAATATTGAAGGAATAAAAGTGTAGATAAGATGATCAGAGATCACATGCACTGCAAAAAGAAAACAAAAAACAGCCCTACATGAAAACGATCAAAGACTTCAGACCCATACACCAAATACTTTTTTATACTTTCTCTTGGGTATATTTCATGGGAATTTAAACATAGCAAAAAAAAGTGGCACGGGGTTTCGAAGGGCTGGTAGAAAGATGTTCATCAATGCACAAACCAAAGATTTTTTTTTTTTTCTACTTTCTTGCTATTATTTGATTGATAAACAGAATCTAAAGAAATTACCAATCAAGAAAGGAATTGTTAATGCTTGCAAAAGATCATTTTGTTGGGGTTAAAAACGGAAAAATAAACATTAATGCAGGTTGTTCATAGAAAGCAACCATTGTTCTGAGTTGAAGAGCAACAACAAGAAGGGGCAGATGAAAGAAAAGGCTAAAGTTTTCAACAGATTTAGGCACCAAATCACTGGAAAAAAAGATCAGACATTGCAGAAATGAGAATACCTCCCTATGAGTAATCTTATCCACATCAATTTTCCCTCTTGCAGATACATTCTTCCGGGCCACAACACAATCAACAGAGGCAGCAGTATCTGCTGAGAACCCAATGCCAGGGCCACACCAAACATCTTGAAAATCCACACACCCAGGATTGGAACCTTCCAGAACCCCGCCATGGAAAGTCTTGTTCTTGCCACCGCCGGTGGTTCTCTTGTGCTTCTTCTTTCTTGTTTTCTTTCCCTGCCAATCGGCGGAGGAGCGAATCACCGCCGGCACCGACACCTGCTGTGACGCGCCGGCGGTGCACCCCAACCCTCTGAAGGTTGCTGCGGAAAAGTTGCTTTTTTTCTTGCTTTGAGCAGTGGCATTGATGATGGGGGTGTCATTATTGGAGGAGGAAGTGTTGTTGGAGAAAGTGGAGAGGAGCAGGGAGGATATGGTGGACTTGCCCCTAGTTGATTGGATTATGGAAGGGATTTGAGGGTTTGGATCTGATTCTGGAATGGGGTGGTGGTGTTGATGGTTGAATTGGCTTCTGGGTCTTCTCCATTTGATGTGTTCTGCCACTGTAGGTGGTGTTGTTGTTCTGTTTGTGACAACAGGCATGGTTCAGAGAGAGATAGAGAGAGAGAGAGAGAATAGAATGAGACTTGAAGGGATTGTGTGAGGAATGTGTTTTGAATGATTATTATTTATTGGTTTGAAATAATGAATTTTAATTTGTGGGGTGCCCTTTTCTTCTTGGGTTGTTAGGTGGGCTATGCCTTGTCTTGCTGCAATTGTGGGCATATGCTATATTGTTCAATCACTAGCCTCAACCCTCATGCCACACACTGGAATCTGTGACTTGCTTTTGTTTCTTTTTGTGCTTTTCAAGCTAAACTGATGCTACTTATCAAAAGAAAAGTTCAAAATCCTTTCCTCTCTCTCACTCCATTTGGAGTCTAGTGTGGCCTCAATAATGGAAAAAAATGTTACTTATCAGATTACCATGCTTTGATTTAATCAAATATCAAATATCTTTCATACCACCACAGAAAGTCAGACTAGTCTACAGTGCTGACACAAAAGTTAAACTTATTCTATCAATAAATAAGTTTTCAAATTCAAAAACTATTAATATACTGTCACCATTAAAAAGGTTCCCACTCCCCAACACAAAAACCACCAGGTCCAAAACCATAGGTGTGTATTGGGATTATTTATAGCATGCTTTCATATAGAAATGTAGGTATTTTCTGATGATGATCATGTGAAGAGCCTTGAATTTTGACTCAAGGAATGTCTTCCTTGTAAAGCTTCCTAGCTGTGTAAGTTCATGCAGATCTTTGTATAGTTTCAGTTCTCAAGGTCAAATACATGGTCAGAAAAAGTGTTTGTTAGTTCCTAGAAAAACTTGAGTGAAGAATATATGAACAATTTCAGCTAAGTGTCTTTCTCATTTTCTGTTTACTGTGAAATGTTCCATGCAGAATTGAAAAATGACAGCAAATGCATGTGTAGTATGTTTGAAGGAAACTGAAACTGAAACTTGGTATCTGTATCTGTGATACATCACCATTCTTGGTGCAAACAACATGATATTGCAGCCACTTTCCTCTTTGGTATTTTTTTTCCCTTTCATGAGTGTATTAGACTAAACCTCTCTGTCTTGAAATAAAATGACCCATGTTAGTTCCAAAAAAATGACCTTTGACCCATATGATGGTGTGTTCTCCTTCGAACGAAAGAATTTTATCACCAAAATGTTATTACTTTATAACGATATGTATCTGTGAAAAGCTTCCAAAAGGCGACGTAGAGAGTGTAAATGATGACCTTGAAATATGCAAAATACATGAGAAAATGGGAATGAACAAAAGCTAGGAGACAAATGAATATGATTCTTAGACATTTTTTCACTCTGTAACTTGTTTTGGACCACGTCTTGGGTTATGCAAAACAAAAGAATTTCTGGGCCACACAGCTACACAGTGACATAAATTTCCCCTTGATAGGTAATTTTTGTTATTAATGCTTAGGCTCGGCTTTCTATTTCTACATGGTTGATTGGCTTATGAAAGAAGAAAAAAAAGCATATTTTAAAATGATCATTAATTGTCTGCACTGCACATTAAGAATCTTTACACCAAATTCAACCTCTCTCTTACAAACTACAGTGACTTCTGATTGACCGAAATTTGAGTTAAATATCTTTTGACTTCCGAAGTTTTTTTAAGTGAAATTGAAAATTGAAAATTTGTTTATATATCAAACTTTGATACAGTGGTTTTTAAATTTTAAAAAATAAATAAATAAAATTATTTTAATTTAACTGAGTTAAATTTGTTTCACATATTAATCCGTATTTTAAAATAGTATTTAAACTTTTTATATTATTTGATAAGTTTAAATTCAAATATTAGTTTAAAATATCATTTAATACCTTAAAAATTTATGTTATTAAACGATTATATTCATTATTTTTAACCTTCAAAGAAAATTCTAAAGTAACATACTCTACGACTAAGCGTATCATTCCGGAAGCAATTTTCATTTTGGACAGAAAGTCATGCCACACAATAATAAATGGCACAAAAAAAAAAAGTTAAATATGTTTTTGTTAGTCGATTTTAATTGAAAATTAGATTAGTTTTTTTTCAAAATTTTGGTCTAATTTAGTTCTCTAACTTTAAAATTATATGAATTTAGTTATTTTAAATAAATTTTTGTAGGTTTATTTAACGTTTTAAACGTATTTCATGATAGCATTTGAAATGTTTACACCGTTTCACACATTTTTACTTTAATATTAGTTAAGAAACTATTACGAAACACATTTGAAAAGTCAAATAAACTTAACAAAATTTGATTAAAATGAATACATTTACTCAATTTTAAAGTTAAGAAACTAAATTGAATTAAAATTTCAAAAAAAAAAACTAATTTTAATTTTTACTAAAAGTCGAGAGATAACACAAATTTAATCCAAAAAAAATAATAATCTCGTTGTTAGCTTGGTTAGAGGTTTCTAATCAGTATTTATTTGACAAAGAATTTGCGTTATCTCTTCATCATATGTAAGAGTCACGTGATGATTCCTGTTAATCACCTCACTAATCACCTCATTAAATTATTAGAAAACTAAAACCAGAAATGTTTTGTCATATCAGAAAATACATAATTTAAGTGTCAAGATAAATAAGCACTGTTTCTTATACTCTCGATGCTTAATATTTTAGGTTCATGTTATGTCACAAGTTTATTGATTTTTTATTTTAGAATTTAAAGTGAGTCGAAAGTTGTACGGATAAAAAAATTAAGATGACTAATACATAAGTGAAAGGATAAATAAATTTATTATTTTAGAATTTTAGGTCGAAAATGATGTTATATAAAACTAGTTTCAATTTATTGGTGTTGAATTTTTTTTACCTAATCTCTTAGAGTTCATATTTTTATTTAAGTCGAAAATGGTCTCTTAATCTCAATCTCTTGTATACAACTAGTTTATAATAACTCATTGAGTTGTTGAATATATATTGCTTTCCTTGAAAAGACGTCATATTATTTTTGTAAGATTTAGGCATGTTTTTATCTTTTAAAAATGGGATAACTTTTATTCTGTTTTCTAAATTTTAAATTTTTATTTGAAGTTTCGATAATCTTTTACACAATAATTTTAAATTTAAAAAACAATAATAGAACTAAATTTTCAAATAATAAAGGAAAATTTTGATTTTTTTTTTCTTTTGCACAAGTTTGACTCAATTGTCTTGATAACATTTTCTAAAATAATGGATGAATTCAATTCCATGTCCCAAATCCATTCTCTTTTCTTTGGCAATTGTCACTATTTTTGGCAACAAAAACGAGTAGGGAAATTAGTGAAGATGATGGTTTAGCACACAAAATGTGGTTGATGATTATTCATAAGCTCCAATAAGATTATGGTGGCCATTAATGGTGCCGAAAGTTAGAGAATGATCTTCATATCTTTTATGATGGGAACTATTAAAGACAGAACATTATCATTAGGTTACAAATAATTGATTGTAGCTGCAAAGCATAATACTCATACATAGCCTCAAAATGAATGCAGATATCGATGCACTTTTTTTTCCTTATTTTCGACTCATATCAATTAAAAAAACATAGGTTAGGGATATTTTTTGACCAACTTAACCTTTATTAATTAAGATTTTCTTGATCAATAAAGGGAGTGTTGTGTTATATTCAACTCATGTCAGTCAATATATTTTTGTTTATTAATGCAATGAGACCATATTTAAATTGATAATTGTCATTTTCTTTAATTTGCATTTATAAGAGTTATTTTCTTATATTGATCCATCAAAATGAGTTAGAAATATTTATCGTTTTTGGAAATGTTATTCAACTAGTGACGGTTTTCCTTTTAAACCAAAATCAATTATTTTTTTTAACAATATCAACAACGCTATTTACTAATTAATGAGTTACCAATCGATATTAATCAATGTTCTCTTTCTTAGTAGTTATATTTTTAGATTCAAATATATATTTTTATCTAAAAATATATTCCAAACTTAAATTTACGAATTATATAATCTAAAATCTTTCTAAACCGTAAACAATTTGAATTTGAATTTCTTCACACATATGGACTTTAGCCCGTTCCTGAAAACTCCTTCTGAGATTAGTCCGAATACAAATTCAAGTTAGCGAATGAAGGTATTGCTTTCCTGCACCTCGGTATTCGTATTTGCACCCCAACAAATCTTAAAATGGCGATTTTAACCTTTACAAAAGTGACTTTTGCGTTACCTATTTTGGAAATCTTTTGAAATTTGTGAAACATGTGTGTACTTCTATGAATAGGATTTAGGAGCAAACTTTTGAAATACATGAAAAATATTATAGAACGTATTTTTCAGAATAAAACTTTTAAAATAAATATTCCGAAAGATATAGAATTTTTGCAATAAACTTTAAAAAACAAATAAATATATTTTATAATGAGTTTTCCAAATCAAATTGTTCAAAATAAGCTTTCATAACAAAAATGACAGCTTTGAGAATGAGTTTTCCAAATTCTGTTTTTCATAATTTGGAATGAAAGAAGGGACAAATGTAAATTTGAGAATCTCATTTTTATCTTAAGTGTAAAATTTCATTAGTTTTTCGCCGTAACACCAGAAATTTGTCACATCATATAATTGTATAAATATCGAGTAGAGATTTAAAACAATAATTAGAAAACATAAAATAATTATAGAAAAAATAATTAAATAAATATTTTAGAAATAAGTTATGGAATTAAGAAAAAATTAAAAGTTAATATGATTTTTTTTCAAATGACCTAATATTAATAATTTAAGATGAGAAGGAAGATAAATATGAGAATGGAGATACAAAGAATATGTATATATATAACAACATTAGATATTTGTTTACATCTGCATCAACTTAAATTCATATTTGATAACTATTTTCTATTTATTTATCTGTGATTGTCGATTAATAATCTTAAAACACGATGAAGGATAAAGATACGGAGTTTATTATATCATTTATAGTTAAAAATATTTACTTAATATATTTTTTTATCTAAATTAGTCTTTAAAAAATATCTATATTTTTTAAAATATCTTTCAATTTTAAAAATTAGTTATTATTTAAAAAATCAAAATCAAAATATTTTATATTTTATATTATGTTATATATATATTAAATAAAGTAAAATAATAAAATTTTCCGTATAATATATCTTTTTATATATCTATCTTATATTTTTTTATTAAAATCAGGACGTGACAGGATGCATTTTTAAGATTTTTTTTTTATCAGTATGGTGATGCAGTTAGTAGTAATGCGGGTGCAAGAAGAAAAGGTTGTGAATAAATAGGTGAATGTGCAAGACTACTTTTGGACTATTTGCTCTTGGGCCTTTCGAAAACACCCATCATTGATTTTGATTGTTTCTTATGTGAGCCGTGGATGTGATTCCATCACAAACGTTAAGTATCTGCCTTCCTTCGAATTGGGCCGCGATTGAATCTTTCCGCTTCGCTGCTGAATCCGTGCCCTAGCTTCTTCTTCCTCTTCCCTGCCATTGCAGGGCACAGACCTCGGACACCAACCTTCGTCACAGACTCAATTATCGAGTGATCGGAATCACTATCATGGGGAAGAAGAAGAAGAGGGTTTCCTCCAAGGTGTGGTGTTACTACTGCGATCGCGAATTCGACGACGAGAAGATCTTGGTGCAGCATCAGAAAGCGAAGCACTTCAAGTGTCACGTCTGCCACAAAAAGCTCTCAACCGCCAGCGGCATGGCCATCCACGTGCTCCAGGTCCACAAGGAATCCGTCACCAAGTATATCCCTATTTCCCTCTTTTTTTCTTTCCCGCTTTGCATTATTATAATTTTTTTATAATAGCTTAAGTCACACTTAAAGGATGAAAGAGAGTTAATATAATTTGTGTAATTTGTGCCCCTAACAATCGCCTTATTGTTACATCCTATGCGTTGCTAGAAATGTAGTAGGTGTTCTGGTTGTGATTCTGTTTAAGGAACGTGAGGGATTGATTGGCTGTATGGTGGTTTGATTTGGACCGAATTCTAATGATCTATCCATGAATGGGTTCTTTTTTGTGTAAGATAGGGGATACTTTGGCCAAGTGAATTTGCTTCTTAAAGTGTGGGTGTTTGTAAATTTTATGCGTTTTCACAAAGTACTGGTATTCTACTCGTTGTTATTTATTGTTTTGATTTTCCTTCTCTATTCTTTCTCAGGGTGCCCAATGCGAAACCGGGCAGAGAGAGTACAGATATTGAAATATATGGAATGCAAGGGATTCCACCAGATATCTTGGCAGCACATTATGGCGAAGAAGGTAATCGTCTGATGGCTTCTGTCATAAGCGTAAAGTTGTTTATGGTTTTTGTATTTTTGACTCATACTTGGCTTACTATACAACTTATTAGCTACCAGTTGTTCCACATCCTTGTGTGTTTGCTCGAGGGTTGGGTGTTATTTTTCCACTTGTCCTTTTGGGTTAGAGGTGTCAAAAACCCTCAAAGGATTCGAGTTGGGTTGGGTTGGAAAAAAGAAATACGATTTCTTAATTGTGGCTCAAACTGAACCCGAGTTACTTAAGGTTGACACTTTGATACCCCTATATCGAATAAAATGATGTTTTGCTTAATTTGTTGTAAGATAATGCCAGATATGTATTGTAACTGCTGTATGTATCTCTTGTTTCTTGATTGTGTTTTGCTGTCATAGGAACATTTCTCCAATACTCAAAGCCACAACATTCTATGAATATTGTTAGTGTTGGCAGGAAGAAACATTAAATGCTTAATCTCCTTTCTCACAACTGTTTGTATTTTGTTTTTAATGCAGAGGATGATGTTCCATCAAAGGCAGCCAAGGTTGATATTCCACCAACTCAGCTTGTAGGTGGAATGAGGCCACCTCCTCTGGGTACAGGATATCCTCCACGATCTGCCTTGCCTGCAATTCCACAAGTGTATGTTACTACTCTGTGTTAATGTCTCTATTTGTATTCATCCTCTTTGACGCAAGGAGGAAGTTGTAAATCTTACATATTTTACTTATTTAAAATTATCACTTGCACAAAAATTGCTCACATGCTTATTTCCTGTTATATAGTTATAATCCAGCTGTACCCTTGCCACCAAATGCTTGGATGGTTCCACCTCGGCCGCAGCCATGGTTTTCACAGCCTCCAGCTGTTTCAGTTCCTCCTCCTGCCCCATACACACAGCAGCCATTATTTCCTGTGCAGAATGTCAGGCCTCCACTGCCAGCAACTGCTCCAGCAGCCCTGCAAACTCAGATTGCTCCTCCTGGATTGCTTACATCTGCACCAGTCCCAGTTTCGCAACCTTTGTTCCCTGTTGTTGGAAACAACCATACAACGACTCAAAGTTTGACATATTCTGCTCCACCTCTGCCCTCAAGTGTTCCATCAGTTACTCCAGTGATGTCTACAAATGTCCCTGTTGATACACATTTGAGTACCCACTCTTCAGTAACAAGTAGTTACCAGGCTATAGGAGTTCCAGGTAACCTTTATGTTTTTTCTCCTTTGAACAATTATGACTGATACCTTGATTCAGAACTGCATGAGGGTTTTTTATAAGATTGGTACACCAAGCATTTCCTTCTCACTATTTGTTTCTTATATAGGCGCAGCAGCAAGTAATTCACACTCTTATGCTTCTGGTCCAAATACTGGTGGTCCTTCAATTGGGCCTCCCCCAGTAATTGCAAACAAAGCTCCTGCTTCTCAACCTGCCACCAACGAAGTCTACCTAGTTTGGGATGACGAGGCAATGTCCATGGTAAGCTATGTTCTTGATAAAATCTTTTTGTGTTCCATTTTAATTTTAATATTTTTGTTTGGTTGGTAATGTTGTGATGTTTGGTTACTGTAGGAAGAAAGAAGAATGTCTTTGCCAAAATATCAGGTGCATGATGAAAGTAGCCAGGTAAGTCATACTACCTCTGTAATAGACGGAGTTGCTTTCACATCTAACCAGATGAGTAGGCTTTATGCTTCCTGTTTTCAGATTCAATTGTTTAGACATTGTTTCCTATTTAAAAAGGTACATTCTGAGTAAATTTATAATCCTTTTTAAAAGTAAAATGAATGGCAAAGTAAATAGGATCATTTTGACAGTCCTTGCTTGTTTCCAAACTGAATGGGTAGTGCATGCTATTTTATTTTCAATGGCCTCTATGGCTGCAATACAAGCTATGCTCCAATTTTTGTGGGCATCTAAACATTCAAGTAGGTACTGTATTATTTTGTTTTGGTAGTTAGTTATAATTACCACCACATAATTTGTGAAGCTTGCTGCAAACAATCAACTTCGTGATCTTTCATCCCAGCATTTGTACACCATAAAAGAGTATGTATATATGATTTTATTGGGTTTGGTTTTACCAATGCTATTCTTTTTCCTCCCTGCTTGATTCCAAAGTTTGGGGTTTTGGGTGGAAAATGGTCTTACCCATCAGATTTTTGCCCATTCGTAGCATCATTACAATTTATTTTATGGAACAAGTGAATTCAGACTTGGCACAGGTCAGCTTCTTTCGCAGAGTTTGGATCTCTTGCATAAGACCATGCTGTAGAATATTCGGTTTATTGTTGTATCTGGGGTCTTTGATTACATGCTGATCATTATCATCATTTTTTTTTTCAGATGAGCTCCATTGACGCAGCCATAGACAAGAGGATACTTGAAAGCAGGCTGGCTGGTCGAATGGCATTTTAGGTCAATCCTGATACATAAATTCTTGTCAAATTTCTTCAGTGATATGGGCTCAAAAGGCATCTTAATAAGCTCGAAAACGTGTGCTCAAGATTCCTTTCCTTAAGATCCAGCAACTAATACTGTTATCGGTGCGATTCTTTTGCCAAAAAGGGGAATGGGCCCTACTGCGATAGTGGAATCAAAGGAAAAAGATTGAAACTGCTCTGATTTATAACTTCTTAGGAAGTTGCAAAACTTTTGTTTGTTTCTTATTTCACACCTTTTTCTCCCTTTGATATTTGTAGTCAACCTTTAGGACGTGATACTTGAAAGAGTACTACATATTTGTGTAATCTAGATTATATGTGTTGGGTGGAAAATTGACGGTAATTATTGGTTATTGGTTATATGCTTCAGAATTAGTTTTTCTCTCTGTAATTGTGTTTAAAGGAAACAATCTCGCAGGAGAGACAACAAAACGCATTCTTTGGTGGAGAGAAGAAAAAAAAGGTAGATTTCCATGTATTCGTCATCTATTGGTGCTGATTGTGTTCCCGGTGTTTTATCAGCGTATAAAATTATCTTTATCTAATAAATTCTCAGTATTTATTTATAAGTATGAATAAAGGAAATATGAGGTGTAGGTGGATATATTTCCATATCAGAATTTACTCATAAAACTACTTAGCTCAGTATTGTGTTCCTGTAATCATTTCTCGAAACCACCGGCTATTGTTGAACTCCATGAAGCGCTATGTTCTTCATTGAGATTTAAATTAGTTCTAAAAGTAATTCTATTGAAATTAATGTCACTGATTTAAAAAACAAGGTCTTACAAAAACTATCCCTGCTACTACTCTCGTACGAATACCTCTTTCCATCTAATTTAAATTAAAGTTAAAATATCTGTGGTGGCTAGTCTCAATTTCTCTGGTTCAGAGTAGATGATGGAATTGATTTCTGAAATGGTCCCATAAGTGGGGCTCTTCCTCTGCACAAAATAAATAAACGCATCAGAAATCCGCCATAGGAAAGACAAATAAAATAAAAAAAGTCAAAATTGGGAATTTTGGATGGTACTGAAACATGAGTTGCCGAGTCACGATTTTTCCTTGTGTGCCTGTTGGTGCAGGTCAATGCATGCCATAACGGGACTTGTGCTGTATGTATGTATGTATGCTTTTTTATGTGCATCAACACTTAGGTGAAACACTGAAATGATTGAAATTTTACCAAAATACCCTCTTTTCCGTGTATAATGTTTGAATTCTGAAAATGCTGTCATTAACAAGATGCATCAAATAATACAAGGAAAAAGACTACTGATAATGACGATTGGTATACATCTTAAACCATGTTACACACCATTGGAGAAAAATATGCAAAAGGGAATGTCGGCTTTTTTGTCTTTGTCACAGATTTCTCTGACGAAAGTTTTCAGGGTTTCACAACAATCAAAAGAAAATCCTTAATCAAGATTTCACATTGTAGGGAGTTTTTGTGGTGAGGCAAACAAACTAACAATGGAAAAAGATCGTTTACTTTCAAATAATCTTCAATGATGTAGAAGATAGTTTTGTGCATATTAGAAAGCTATCAAGTGAAACCACTTTATATAAATATTTAGAACAAATAAAATCGTGTAAAAATTGATGGACTGTAACAAAGTAAAAAAAAAAAATGTATTTATTAAAGGAAAAGAGAATGAATAATATAAGGGTGATGTCAAATAAAAATGATAATAAAAAAAAATTACGGTGTCAAAATACTGTGTCTAAAACAAAAAGAAAAATAATTTTTTAACAATTAAATTTTGACAACCTTTTTCATAATTTGAGATGGTATTTTTTTAGATAGTTTTCTATTTTTTATTTTTTTATTTTTATATATTTTAAAATCACTTAAAATATGAGATTATAAGAAAAAATTGTCAAAATTTAATCTAAAAAATATTTTTTCAAATAAAAATCCAAAAAAAGGTAAGGGCTTAGATTTTCTTACACAGAATTTTGAAGTAGTAGGAATGGCCATACAATTGGTGGTGATAATAAGGATAGAAGGGGTCACAACACAAACTATTGCTTTCATACACAGTTGTCTGTCCTCGTGTACAAAAGACACACTTTTCAACTTAATGCAACTTTTCCTTAACTTTGAGGATTTTTTATTTTTTATTTTCGGTTGTAGGTATCTTCCGAACCTATAACAAAATATGCCTTAACTTTGGAATTTGCCCTTCGATCCTTCACATCCAAATTCAACACTTTATATTACGTCCACAACGGGAAAAGTCTTACATCTTCACAACTTCAACTAGTTTCTCTTTTAGTATCTACACTTTACTCCTAAACCCTAACCATCACTTTCATCCTCATTGTTAAACCCTAGGGTCATAATTGAATTAGGAATTTACATGCACTGAGTGATTTATCACCAATACCTACCTACATCTTGGTTACACTATATCTCAGTAATATAGATTACCTACATAGAGATATAGTCCTTGCAAAGCTTCATAAAACTTCTTTCAGAATGTACAAGTAAGATCCCATTCACTTTACCAATGGCTCTGACTTTTATAATTGAGTTTAGTATATGATTACATTACACTTCCATGGTAAATCTCGGATTAATTAAGTAAAAAAGCTCAAACTTTCTGGGTAAAAATTATAAAGGGTTAAATATGTTTTTTGTCCTTTAAATTTCAGTGAATTTTAGAATTAGTCTTTTTTCAAAATTTTATTCTAATTTAATCTTTCATCTTTAAAAATACGTGAATTTAGTTCTTCTTATCAAATTTTATTAAATTTATTTGACATTTTAAATGTATTTTATAATAATATTTGAGTTAACATTGAAACGAAAATGTGTCAAACGGTGTAAACAATTCAAATATTATCATGAAATGCGTTTGAAATGTTAGATAAACTTAGCAAAATTTAATTAGAAATATTAAATTCACATATTTTTAAATTAGTCAAAAAATAAAAAAAAAATAATTTTAAATTTTATTGAAACTTGATAAACAAAAACGTTATAAACCCTAAAAACCATAAAGGGTCGTGATTGGGACGCTAATACATTAGTTTTTTGTCAGAAGAGAAATTCAAATTTGCACCTCACGTGATGAACGGTTACCTAAAAGATAAGTGTTTGTAAAAGTACAAAAAAAAATTTCATGGCATCATCCAATCTCCTCCACACTGTTACCCTTTTGATTGAAGTTGTTTTGGGATGGTTTGAAAGCAGTGTTGAAACTAAAAGGTGAAGTCTTGGGATTTGAAATTGGTTGGATTGGGTTTTTTGGCTACGCAGTGTTTAATCTATGCCCTTGCCTTCTTCTCATGCTTGTCACTTGTCTCTATTGGGACAGACATGTTTTTCTGCTTTTTGCGAGAGAACATAATAAATAGAAATAAAAAAAAAAATTGTGTAAAACAAATAAAATAAAAAGGAATCGAAAGTGAATGAAAAATATATGTACACACACTTCAGCACCACCACCAACAATCTTAACTATCCTTCTTTTATGGTGCGTTTGTTTCGTACCAAAGTCGCAGTACAAAAGAAAGACAAAATACAAAGGTTGAACCGAGATTTGCTTGACTCAAAATAGCAGAAAAAAAAAAAAAAAACAGTGATACCATTTTATCTTTAATTAAAATGGTATTAATTGAAATATAAAAGAAGTTGCAACATGATTATGCAGTGTTTCATGGTACATGGTTGTTGATTTAAGGATTGATGTAGGAATATTAAATGCAAAAATGGTGTACTTGCCTCTCTTCAGAGACTCCATTGTTACTAAGGTTAAGAGTTTTTGTTTTATATTGAGTGATATATATCACATGAATTATGAGAAGTGTGAATGGGAATTTCAGAAATAAATGAACAGTGTAAGTATTCAGTGAGCAGAGTGAATTTGGTAATGGAATTTATTTGAGTGGGCCATCACTCACACTCTCATTAAATACCTCACATTTTTATGAGACAAGTATATATTTTTTTTATTTTAATTATATAGTAGAATTTTCATGTGTAGAATTTTCAGCACTGAATGAAAAAAGTAGAAAAGTTGATAAATGTGTTGACTCGATAAATAAATTCTGAGATTTTTCTAAAGAGAGCCATAAGAAAGATTTGGCACAGATAAATAGTAAACAAATTTATATAAAAGAGCTCTCATCGACTTTAACTTTAAATCTCAAAATAATATAGATTTGTGAATTTTTTTTATCTATAAATCGATCATCTTACGTTTTTTTATCTAATGTAAATTATTTAATAGTCATCCTTCAATTTCTAACACAAATAACTGTTCATTTATTAACTGATTATGTATTTTGCAAACACTTTTTTTCCTTTTCTATAAAATATCACAGACTTAATAGTCGATGTTAACCGAATATTTTTGAGTGAGTAGTGATTTAAATTTCAAGGTTAAGTGTGTATACAAAAATTCATCTTCCTTAAATTGGTAACTGGAAAAATTACATATCTAAAAAAACTCTTATTTTCTGTCAATTTTGTTTTAAAAAGTTTATTGCAGAAGATACTTATAAATTTTGTTGTAAAAATTTTTTTTGCAAAAAGTTATTATCAATTTTCTTGCAAAATATTTTTGCAATAAATTTTGTAAAAAATACTTACAAATTTTGTAGTAAATGATTATCTACGAAAAAATTATCTACCAATTAAAATTTTTAGAAAAAAAAAGTATTTTCTTACAAATTATTTTAATAAATTTTCAAGAAATTTTTTTAATAATGTTAAGGATTTGGATCATATATATATATATATATATATATATATATATATATATATATATTAAACAAATATTGGTTATTAATTTATTTTTACTATTCTTTCGTCACTAACTTTTTCATTATACTATATTATATAAAACTACACACAAGAAAAAAAAATATAAAAAAAAACTCAATGAGAATTTGAAAATTTTAAACTAATGAAAATAATAAAAAAAATAATTAATATTTATTATATCACTAGTTTAAATAAATTGGCTTGTCAACAAAATCAAAGAAATATATACAAACACCTATCAACTAGATTGTCAGCTATTTTTATCAAATATTTTTAATCTAATAAATTTGTTTGGCAATTCACAACTTAAAGCATCTCAATTTTATAAGACGTTTTTATTGAAATCTACTAAAATGATATAAAATTTAAGAATACGTGTATTAAATAAAACATTGAACCGTAGCAATAAAAAAACATTTTCCTTCTTAAAAAATATTTTTTAATGAGTAACTAATAATAAATAAAACATCTCAGGAGTTAGTTTGAAACTCTTGCATTGAAATAAAATTTTGAAAAAACTCTTAAAAACGATCAAACAGAAATTAAATAGGAACGAAATAATTTATTATTTATAAGTTAACTTATAAACTATTATTTTAAATAAATTGAAGTTAGACGTTATTATCAATTTTGACATCGTAACTATATTAATACCCTAAAATTTATCAATAATTTAACGTTACATGAGAATTCATCGAAACACAAAAATAAAAAAAGTAAAAAAAATTAAAAATACTGAACGATTACACAAATCCATGATAAAAATTATATTTCACAAATAAAAAAACTCTAAATAAATACGCATACATAAAACATTAAACCATTTATATTGTTCATTATAAATCGTAGTTAACTTAATTATCTTATCGCAAAAATGATTTTTCTCACAAAAAAATATTAGAAACTTTGAATTTCATAATTTTACAAAGTTTTTTTATCCAAAAGAAAAATCATGTAAAAATTAAAAAAGAATCATTTTATAATCAAAGCACATGAAAAACCTCTATTAAAAAATAATGATCACCAGAAACTCAACATAAATAAAATTGTATATTCCTAACAACATTGAAAAATTATTCACATATTCACACCAACTTTCTTTAACATATCAATACATAAAACTAAATTAGGACAACCCTAAACATCAAAATCCAATTATACACATTTTTATCCTCATTAACTATTAAATAAGAAAAATAATTTAAACTGATAAAAAAATAGAAAATTGCTCTCAAAACTAAATTAACAAGAGAATATAAAGTTCCTATGTCAAAATAATTATTCCAAACAAATTAAATAAACAAATGTTAAAATATCAGTTATCATTTTAAAAATGGGTTAAATATGTTTCTGGTCCCTTCATTTTTAGTTCATTTTGAAACTAGTTCATTTTAAAACTTTAGACCAATCTAGTCCTTCATCTTTCTAAATACGTAAATTTAATCTTTTTAATCAAATTTTGTTATGTTTATTTGATGCTTCGTAAGCATTTAAAGATTGTATTTGAATTGTTTATACTGTTTGACACATCTTTGCTTAATTGTTAAGTCATATACTATTATGAAACACGTTTAAAATGTCAAATAAACTTAACAAAATTTAATTAAAGGAACTAAATCCTTATATTTCAAAAGATAAAAAATTAAATTGATCCAAAATTTTGAAATATACTAAAAAATTATTTAAAAAAGTATGAGAAAAAAAATTGCCCCACCATTTCTACCACTTGTGTATATTTCTCCTGACAAAATTTTGTAAGGAAGATCATCCACATTGAAACAATTGATTCACACAGGAGAATAAAAGAAAATAAACAATATAAATCATTAATGATAGTTTAATAAAAAATAAATGAATTAACTCAGAAACTGATACATTTGTTTGCGAAAGACACTACTTTAACGGAGGCGTAATGAATTATAGGCGTTTACAGAAGCACAGCATTAACTCCAAATTTGAAGAGAGAGAGAGAGGAAGAAGAAGAAGAAAGAGTGTGTGAAGTGAAGGTCATAAATGGGTTCACATGCACTCACCCTATCTCTCTCAACCAGACAGAGACGTGGTTGGTGCTTTCGTGATCCACCGCACTCTCAATAAATACCAGTAGTTGAATCCCTTCACTCCATTCATTACCCCTTATTTATTATTATTGTTATCTTTAATCTCACACTCTCTTTCGTTTCTCATATCATGGACCACACTCTTCTTCTTCTTCTTCTTCGTCTTCTTCACTTTCACTGAATCTCTCTCACCAACTCTCTTTCATGGCTTCCTCCTCCAAATCCCCTCACTTCACTCCCGTCTGTGCCTTCTTCTCTCTTCTCCCTCCTTCTTCCTCCTCAATTCTCATGTTCTAAATTCATTTTTCTTCTTGCAGATTCAAGAGGAGCGTGAAGAAGACACACCAATAAGGCACACCAGAAGCACCCCCTCTCACCACCACCACCATCCTCCCACGCCCATTCTCAACACCAAATCCAACACCCACAAGAAAAAAAGATCCGAATCCGAGGAAGATTCCTCTGTGTCGTGCAACAAGTGCAGGCCACACTCCAGAGACAAAATCTTCATCCTCCCCTTCGATCACGCCGCCAACCACAATGCCTCAAACACAAAACAATCCTCCTCCTCTCTCCTCGCCAGCCCCAATGGCATCTTCCGTTCCCTCGTCTCCAAACTCACCCGCAAGAGCCCCATGTCCTCATCGCACCACAACGCTCTTCCTCTTTCCAGAGAGGAGCAGTGGAAAATGGCGGTGGCTGAACTCTCCCACAAGCTCCTCCACGCCACCAGGAAACGCGACGAGGCCCTTCTCGAAGCTTCCAGACTCATGCATTCCATGGGGGAGCTCGAGAAGAAGCTCAACAAGCTCGAACTCTATTGCCACACCTTGAAATCCGGCCTCGAAGAATGCACCAACGCCAACTCCAACGCCGTCTCTTCTCCGACGCCCTTCAAACAGAGTCAGACCCTTCACCAGGACGCCGTCATTCAGCACTTCCTGGTGTCGGTTTCCGAAGCCAGATCGTCCGTTAAGCTTCTCTCTCGTTCCCTGACCATGCAACTGAGGCACATGGGAAGCAAGGTGTACGAGAAAGTCTCGTTTTTGCTCCAACCTTACGACGTCAAAATCTCCTTCTCCAAGAACCCCAGAAGCCTGCTCTTCTACCTGGAGGCCCTTCTCAACAGAACGTTCTTCGAGGACTTCGAAACCATAGGGTTCCAGAAGAACGCGTGCAACGCGGTGCTGAACCCGGTGGAGCGGTGCGAGGGGAGTTTCCGGTGCTTCAACATGCTTCAGGGGTTGACGTGGGAGGAGGTGCTGAGCAAGGGAACGAGGCACTTCAGCGAAGAGTTCAGCAGGTTCTGTGACAGGAAAATGAGTGAGATTGTTGCGATGTTGGGTTGGAACCGTGCCTGGCCCGAACCCCTGTTGCAGGCCTTCTTCGGTGCCTCGAAGAGCGTGTGGATGGTGCACTTGCTGGCCAACTCGGTGCACCCGAGTCTCCCAATCTTCAGAGTGGACAAAGGGGTTAACTTTGATTCAGTTTACATGGAGGATATGGGTGGGGACAAAGCTTCGAAATTGGTCCCTAGTGTCGTCAGAATAATGGTTACGCCAGGGTTTTATGTCTATGGCAGTGCAGTGAAATGTAAGGTCCTCTGCAGGTACTTGAGTAGTAACAACACCAACAACGACACCAACACCAACCACAACCACAGTAATAATAGTAGTAACAAGGAGGAAGACAAAGACAAAGGTTTAAGCTTAAACCCAACCTCTTGACTTTTAGATACAAACAATCAATGGTTTGTTCTGTTTTGCAACTTTGGTGGAATTTGGATGAATCAGTTTTCTTTCTTTTTTGTGCTACCCAATACTGTTAAACATTATGTATATTACTATTATCATTAGTATCATTCAAATTGGGGTTAGCCAGTCTTGGTTTGGGTTGGGGGATGGTGGAATATGCAGATTTTTGGGTCAAAGTGAAGAACTTGGCATTTTCTGGTTTCACTTTGTTTTATCTTGTGTCTGGTCCATTCGGACTTTTTTATCATTTTGTTTTTGTTTCGTAACACATCTGTCTGAAAAAATTAACCTTTTGGGAACTTTATAGTTTGATGGGATTGGGATAGACAAGTGTGTTGATTTTCACATTCCAATGGGTCCTTACCATGTGGATTCTGCTCACAGATAATTATCAACTTCTTCAAAAGAAGGGATCAATTCTCACAATCATGGGATCGATTCAATCACGTGTGCCTGGGTTGTTGTTGTGACACTTGAATCCTCAGAACAAAAACTTTTTCGTATATAAAAACACGATTAAACTACAACATCATGCTTATATCTCTTGTGAACAAATTTTGAACACAACACTGTGCTCACGGGCAAAACGTCATCGGGAATCGTACAAAAACTGTATGCATATCAATGTTAACGTTTGTTCTTGCGTGCTTTTGAAATTTTAGATTAGTGTGAAAATTGAAACAATTCACAGTTATTTTATGTTCTAAACAAATGAAAGAAAAATGTAAACTAAGTTTTAAGTAGGTTTGCTTTTGATGAACTGAAAAGCCTAATAGGTGTGTGATTTGCCCAATTCAACAATTATCCTTTAAATCGAAAACCAATTCTCGATATATTTTTTAAAAATAAATAGAACCCTCGCTGGTGCTGAAATGTTAAACACATCAATCAAACGTACTAATTTTTATTTTTTTTAATAATATTTAATGATTTGAATGACTCTACAAGATAATGATTTACTCGAAAAAAAGTTAGGTTACGTGATTCTGTTCTCCTGCTTGCTTGATCTGTTTTATTGGCGTTGGTCGGAATTTTTGAAATGGTATTTATGCATGTTAATTGCTTTTAATGTGCATTTCGTTGTTATTTCAACCTTGTCTTTTAATTTTGACTTTTCCAATCACGTATTTACGCATTAATGAAAAACATCAATGCCAACAATAGCGCTGTTCAATTATTGAAGGCATCCTTTGCAAACACAGAAAGAATGACATTTCAACAACAAAACAAAAAGTGAATAAAATGAATTCGTCACACAAATTATTGTGAACGATACCTAATACGAAAGCAATTGTTATGATATGCTATGCTATCAATAGAATCTGGCATCGAATAGCAATGAATGGGTGTTCTAATAACAAATGATATTGGGCCCGATGCGTGCACCATAACGAATCCATAATTGCTTCTCCTAATTAATCGGACTATAATTGTTCTATACTAACGTAAACATAGACGTTATTGCGTCTGTGTAATTTTAAATATGAATGATATTATATTACTAGATGATAATAGTGTAGTATTATTAAGTTAATATATAAAATAAATATGTATTTATTAAAAATAAAATAAAATGAATAGATAGAATAATTATTGATGAATAAAAAAAAAAGAAAAGATAAATCATTTTATAGAAAATAGGTCAAAGTCACCATTAATTTTAAAAAATTTAATAAATAATTATATTGTAAATGGTATAATTAGTATTATGAAATGTTGACATAAAATAGAAAATTTTCTTTTATATATTGTTATAGATTTCTTTCTTTAACCACCTTAATACTTTCTTCTTTCTTTACCTCCATATATATTAAATTTCAATATTACCTTTTCTTTTTTAGCATAAAGGCTTTCGTATTCTAAAATTCATAATTTTCTGATATCCAAAATTGTGCTTATTTTATAATTTATATCTCTGCAATATAGATTAACCAGAATATAACAATATGTGGGGTGAAATTCAAAAACTTGACTAAGATAAATTTTAAATAGTTATAATATCATAAAAAGAAATTAAAAGTTTGAAATATCATTGTACATTGTCTTATCAACAAATCTTATTTTGAAAATGTTTTTTTTTTTCTTTTTGTATTGTTCATATTACGCATTTGTTTGTTCCTTGTCGAGGTGATCCAAGAGTTTTTTAATATCTTCTGAAATTCATTTTCAATATAAGTCAAACATTTCATGAATATAATCATGGGTGTAAGAAGAAAAAGGTGGGGTAGAGAAAGAAAATCCCTGGTGTAAATCCACATAGAATACCCTACATGAAATTGAAGGTTGAATGAGCTTGGATTCTGTTTGTGGTTGAAACTTTCTCTGCACTATTTATGGGCCACACAACTGGGCCACATAACTGGGCCTACTATAGAAACAACTATGATTTGTTACTTTTTGGAGCTTAAACCCAACCATCCACGAACGCGAAAATTAAAAAGTTCAAACACTTTTTTTTTTTGGGGATAACCCTTTGAGTATGATTCACTTCTCACCTTTGAAACTTCGTTTTCATCAATCATCTTATTCTTTTCTCAGTCAATTTTTGTTCCACGCCTACTTCTCCTTCACGCACTTATAAATTAAATATAATCAATTATTCAACAATTACTTTTAATTTGTAATTAATAATTATAACTCATTCTCCATGTAGAGCAAGGACCCACTTATTTAGTAACTTGTAAAGACAGTTAAAGCACATAACTTTAGCTGGTAAATTATGTCTTTAATTATGAAACAAAAAGTGTTTGTTTAAGGAGTTTAAAAAGTTAGGTGCATAACTTAATTTTGCCTACAACTGCGGAACTTTTCATTTGAGTTTTTGTTTGTTTCTAACTAATCGGAAGTGATTTATTTTTGTTGTTGTTAGGGAATATAAGTAACTTTTGGTGCGAGATTAGTGTATTAAACACAACACTACAGTTAAATCACTGTTCCAAGCAACACCACTTTAAGCTTTTGCCATCTCATCAAATTGCCACGTTCAACCTTTACACATAAGTATAATGCACTTTCTATTTATATCACTCTTCACTATCTTTGTAAGGTTGGTGATTTTTAGAGGGTTTTTTTTTTTTTCCATTGGAATCAACAAAATAGTAGATAATCTCTGCAAAATATTCTCTTTCTTGACACGAAAAATGAAAATGCTTTTTATGAAGTATACGTGAAAAAGATTATGCCAATAATGGTTTTGTTTGGCGACAATTTTGGTATGTTATGGAATCTTTCAATCTATCTTGGTACCTTGTGGGAATTAAGAATAATTTGCTGGCATATAATCTCTATTGCCACGACTTTATGTAGTTTCAAGTTTCATACCATAATTCGGATTCTCACACTTTATCGTTTTGTTTTGAACTCACTTTCTGTCTTACATATATTATGGCAAGGAAAAAATTTATTTCACACATTTATTGCCATTTAAAAGCTTTTTATAAGAATTACTCGAAGTCGAATTTTAAGTCTAATTTGACTTTACAAAATTAATTTGTAAGATGAGGTTTGTAACTCACTTATATATTATATTATGAAATTACTTTATTTAGTTTATGTTGAAACTTCCTATAAGGATAAATTATGTTAACAAAATTTAATTTTTATATTTTATATATTTAAGAAAGAAAAAAAAGAAAAAAACAGTGAAAAATAATATCAAAATCTGAGTAAAAAAGGTTTTTATGTCAAAGTATCATGAAAATACGTTAATTATAAAGCTCCAAGTTAGCGCGTTTGGATGAGTACTTATTCAATAAAATTGTTACACTAATTTTATCTTGATTTCAAAAACTAATAAATTTTAATTTATTTAAAAGAAATGTATTAAATTAAAGATAATTATTGTAAGCGTTAAATATATGTTTAGTCCCTCAACTTTTAAGTGAAAATTGGAATTGGTATCTCCTTAAAACTTTGGTCCAATTTAATTTTCTAATTTTAAAACTTAAAATTTTGTAAATTTAATCATTTTAACTAAATTTTATTAAGTTTATTTAATGTTTCAAACATGTTTTATGATGATTTCTTAGTTAATACTGAAGCAAAAGTGTGTCCAATGGGATAAACAACTCAAATGTTATCGTGAAACACATTTGAAATAACAAAACAACTTAACAAAAATTAGTTATAAGGATTAAATTCACACATTTCTAAATTTGGTGGACCAAAATTTTAAAGAAAGACTGATTCTAATTTTTACTGAAAGTTAAGTGACAAGTAATATATTTAACCCTTATTATAATAACATGTTTGTGTTTCACATGATCTTTATTTCGTAATCAAAATTTATTTATGTCCATCTGTCTCTGGACCTATTATGCCGACACTTTTATTGTTTAAACACTAAATAATTACCATCATACCTAATAATAATATTAAGTACGATTATCATTAATTTCTTTTTAGTGGTTACGTTTAAGTAAAAACATATATACACTCTAGATTAAAAGTTTTAACTTATTCAGAAGTGATTTTTGGTTTATATACACTCTAGATTAAAATTTTTAACTTATTCAGAAGTGATTTTTGGTTTAGAAAGAACGTTGAAAAATGAAAAGTAAAATTTGGTGCGGGTTGAGAGAGTGTTCTCAAAACTCGTCAATTCTATAATGGGCCCACTGCCTTTTAGCTCAAAGAGACATTTTGATACCATCTTCACAACCCACTACACTTCACTATCCATATATTTATATTTTGATATTAAATATATCTTTTGCTTTTAAAAATTTATTTTTTATTTTATTTTTTATTTTGTTTTTTAAATTTAAGATTGCTTTTTAGTTCATGTAATTCAGAAAAGTTTCATGCTTAAACATTGTAGAATAAATATGTAATGAGGTATTTGACTATAAGAATACAAGATCAAAGTGGGTCTCACAAACCATTTGTAATTATCACTCCTATAAGTGAAATCTTTGAAAATAATTGAAAAAAGGTACCAAACAAACACTTTTTAAAAAATATAAACTCCACTTTAATTTTGAATTATTCAAAACAAACTTATTTTAAATTTAAGAAAATATATATGAGCTTACTTTCAGTGATTCATTATGTAATTATATTTTTGGCTTTAATATCATATAGTAGATTATATTTTTTTTATTGAACTTTTTCAACTCTTCATTTTCACTACTAGAGATGATGAAGATTTTTTTTTCATAGAATTGAAGTTTTTTTTTCTTCATCTTTTTCTATAATGATCCAATCTCCACATTCTTGTTTGAACATTTTTCTTGTAGTAGTGAAGAAAAAATTATAATATTATTTAATCTGCGAAATTATAATCTTAATCATAAATCTCTTATTTTATAAGAGTTGTTCTAGTAGTTCTCATCCATCTTTATCTTTTTTATAATCAAAAGTGACTACACTAATATTATAATATCAGAATTATTATAACACTTTAAAGTTGATTTGTTTCAACTATTTGAATATCGAAATAAAATATAAAGATTGTAAATACTATGAAATGTGTCTACTACTAACTTAAACTTGAATAATAAATATTGATCTTAAGTATGAAAATCAAGATAGACAAATATTAAATAATAAATTAAAAGTGGAATATATTTATTTAAATCCATAAACATTTGATGTATTGAAAGAAGTATGAAGTCAGTGGCATGGGAATGAGTAGTCAACATAATCTAAATGTCATTTTACATAACCATCACCATTTATAGACTTTTGCTTTCTTTTATGATAACATTTTCTAAACAACTTTACTTTTATGTCATAATTATTAGTCTTTTAGTGGTTTACTCAATCTCTAATTCAAACTCATTATTTTTCAACCATTAACCCTATCTAACTCCAACATTGACCCTTCTGAAAATTTTCAACTCCATGAAACAAAACACATAGATCATATTATAATCTCATTTTTTTAATTTGATAACTACATTTTATAAGTGTGTTGAAACATAATTTGAGACATTATATTAATCCTAATTTTAGTGACTTTATATGATTAAATTCATCCAAACTACTATAAATTAAAAGGAGAAAAAAAATAAAAATAAAGTGAAAAGCAGCATAGATATTTATCTGGAAAATAATATATTAAATGTAAGTATATCTTTGCTTTTTGGGTGGTGTGAGAAGATATGTTGGAGAGGATAGTGTTAGAATGAATCTTGACTTAGGCATTAGAGAATATGACCCAATTGGAACTTGGAAGGTCACATTTTTCTCTTTGATGTAATCATTAGGACTCCAATTATTTGTTTCTCAACATTGCATTCGCCTAGTCGATAAAGCCACAAACTTTTTTTTTTGACGGGTTAGGGTTTACTTTCTAAAATATTAGGGTTTTCCTCTCAATCCTAGGGTTCTAGTCTACATCCTTCTGTCCTAACATATTTCTAGATGAATAATTTTGAATGGCAGCAGCATTTATATTTTAAATTTTATTATCTTAAATGTAACACGTATTTATATATTAACATTTACAGTCTTTTTTTTTTTATTTAGTAATAAGGAATGATTTTTCTAACTTGGTATAACTTGATTGTAATTTGCGATTTTTATACACCTTAAAACATTTATGCAGTAAATTATTTTTCAGATTTTACATAATGTTATTATATTTTTTTTTGTGATTTTCATCTTTTCCAGTGTTTTTTTAAGGAAATGATATATATATATATATATATATATATATATATATATATTTTTTTTTAAACAAAAATATTTTTTTTTTTTTTTTTAATATATGTGATATAT
>Ga0214545_1002422_pt1 | contig 35874 bp, 12 predicted proteins | sample CNSS4metaG_FD_160064 | JGI IMG/M metagenome (GOLD analysis project Ga0214545, IMG submission 160064) | Root nodule microbial communities from cowpea collected in UCLA plant growth center, Los Angeles, California, USA - CNSS4 | ecosystem: Host-associated > Plants > Roots > Nodule | place: USA...
TTTTTTTCACACTTAAAATATGTAAGGAAAGTTAATTTTGGTTTTGGGGTTCGGTTTTTTCGAGTATTATATAAATAACATATTAGTTTTGTTTATCATATATCCGAGGTTTTTTTTTTTTTTTTTGATTTGACAATTTTTTCTACGGAGAAAAATATAAAAAGTAATAATTAACGTGGAAAAAATAAAACACCGCGACAGCTTATTACGTTATATTGTGGCAAATTCATAAATCCGGCAAGCAAAGACCTTTTCTTCGCATTTTCTCTGAGGTTTAATGAAAACCTTGAAAAAAGAAAAAAGTAGACAGATAACTTTGAAAAAAAAAATTAGGGACCACTTTTATTTTATTCCATCTTGTTTTTGGTTAAATAACAGCACCGTTATTAAAAATTCAATGGAGATTAAAAAAAATGTTTTATAATTCAGGATTATGATGTGCTCAATCATATTAATTATCTATTTCTGTTGCTTAGGGCATTATTTTTAAACTTTTAGCATTACAAAGAGTAAAACAAACTTCAGGTTTTTTTTTTTTAATTTAATTCACCTGATTGAATTAAAAAATACTTGATTTTTTGATGAAATTAAAAAAGAAAAGTGTTTTTAAGAATTCAGTTTTTTCTTTAAGATGTACCACTAGATTTCATAAAGTCTGACAAAATTATTATACATGATAATATAAAATCGATGGAAACTAGCATCATAATTTTTAATACTTTTTAAATTACGAAATTAACATAAACATGTTAAATATTGTTACTTCAATATTGTTGTTATTATATTTAGGGTAAAATATGATTTTAGTACGTGAATTTAATATGAAACTAAAATTCGTTTCATTTGAAATTTTGACATATTTTTAATTTTAATTTTAAAAAATAAATAAATATTGTTATTTTAATTTAATTATATTAAATTTTTTTATGTGTTAAATGTGTTTTTCTAATTTAAGTTAAGGTAATGATGTATTTAGTGTAAATAATTCAAATACTAATTTAAATAACTCAAATAGCGTAAAAATATTTGACACGAAAAAAAATATAGTACATTTCGAATAGAGGGACAAATTCCAATGAATAAAATCTACTCGACCCTTGTATTTATAACTAAAATTTTGAAAAACTTATGAGTTATTGAGATAAAATTCACAAACTATTAAAATCAACTATAAAATTGATACCATCTATATGTACCTATATATAAAATAAGTTTCTTTGTTAGTGTTTACATTTGTTTCTAATTTTACATTGTAATAAATAAAAATTAAATTATAAAATAATTTATTTATCAATTTTATTCTTGAAATGACTTTTTTTAAAATTTAACTCTTTTTTCTCGATTTAATTGTTATTTTTTATTTAATTTTATAACCTATATACCCATATAAATAAAATTTTCATATTTAATTTCTAATTTACCTCTTAAATAAAATTTTTAAATATGAAAATAATTATTTTATCAATTATACCATTTAAATGATCGTTTCTTTAAATTTAACTGTTTTTTTTTATTTGACCGGTTTTTAAACTTAACCACTTTTTTAAATCAAAATATTACGTAGAAAATAGATAAAAGAAATTGCAATAAAATTATAGAATTTATTTATATTAATTTTACAATTATAATAATAACTTTATTAGTTTTTATTTTCATAAAGAAATCACACAAGCTCACTAATAATAAATAAGGATGATATATCTTATAAAAATATAACAACCCATATAAGAATGTTATCACTACATACACATGAGAAAAAAAATACTAAAATTAGATTATATGTATATACTTTATAATTCTTGTATTTTTTCATCACCTTGAGACTCGTTTCAAATAAAAGTAAAGTGAAATTAAAAGAAAAAGTAGGATAGTTTTCTTATATTTAATTCGGCATTCATAAGGATTAGGTAGGACAAGTGTGTTGAGAGAATATTACTATTGTAAAATTAAACGGCGGGAATTTTTTAATTAAAATATTCTGAAACACTGTACAAGTTATATTAATCAGTTTTTCCTCATGTTTATTCAAACTTGTGATGCTTTACACCTTGATTAGACATTAATCTGGTATTAATCTCGTTGAGATTTTCATGGTCCACCTAATCTATAAAGGACATAGAATACAATATACCATGGGAAAAACGGACCAAATTTGTGGTGGGTTTTGTTACCAATTTGAGGGTTTCAAATTGTAATATTCAAATACAAATTAAACATATCAATGGGACACGGACACGGTTTCTGAACATTTTGAGGCCCACACAGGAGGAAAATATCTTATCCAGAACAGCATGTGATTCGCATGTTCTTTACAGTTTCTAGCTAGATCCTTAACGACAAAAGCTGCAAACGTGGCCAGCGGGTGTACCGTATCTCCATACACCGCCACCGCATTGAACTTCTGCTCGACACGTTATGCACCTAACCTTAAGCCCCAGGAATATGTCTGAACAGAAGCAACAAGCGATAATAAATAGGATCATGTTTTGGTGCCTCCACTGTGTTGTATTTATATATTCTCGTGTAACTTGCTCACACTTAACACCACTTCACTCTTTCATTTTTGGGTTCAGTTTCTAGACAATGACGTTCTCAGTAGTCGAAGGTGGAAGCGAAAAGGCCAAACCCAAACCCGAGCCCTCTGATTTGAATACCGAAAGCATGAATCTGACGGCTGAAAACCTTTCACTTCCCTATGAAACATTCTTGAGAGCAGCAACTTCCCTCAAGGACAAGGTTCCTTTCTATTTTTCACTTTCTGCTTATATAGAATGATCTAGACGTTGTTACAGTGGAGCGTGAACCTTAAAAGAAGTGAAAATATGGGTACGAACAGGTTGTGGAGGAAACTTGGAACCGGAGAGACCAGGTTGTTGATCCGACGGTGTATTCGGGACTCTTGGGCACTGCCTTCACTTGTTTGCGGTCGTACCAGGTTACCGGTTGCCGGAACGACTTGCTGTTATGCAGAGATATCGTTGACACGTGTGTCACCGCTGCACGTGCCTCGCTCAGGTATCTTCCATGCTAGGTTTCCTTAATTTTTCGATATGTTTTTTTATTAAGAAGTTTGAAATGTGTCTTTTTTACGGCATTAATTATCCTTTTGTTGAAAAAACTATTTCATGACCGACTAACTAATTGTAACCCATTATTTCTTATACTAAGTCAATTAAAATTTTATTGAATTCTTTTAATGGTTACCCGTACTGTTTTCTTTTATGATAATATGCTTCAACTAATCAATAAAAAAAAAAAAGCATTAGCATTTCCCCTCGTCATTTCTTAAGACATTTCCAACAAATTAAGCATTGTATACTTTTTGGAAAATAATGTTTAGGGCGTGTAACTTTTAATCAAAATAACAAATATTGGTGGTGCGATTTAGATTTTAGAATTAGAATACATGTTGGGATAACAAAGTATGATTAACTATAGTTAAATAATAGCAAAATGAAGATGTAAAATAATGCATGGAATTTTGGTTGGGTGGAAAGTTTGATTCTTTTTTCGACGTGGGTAGGCCATGGATGGTTGTAGTTTCATGATTTGATTTGATATTATAAAAGATATCAAGTTTGGCGTTAGTTTCAGGCAATTTCAGGAGATTCGATTGTGGTAATTCAATAAGATATGAGAATATATATGGGTGACCGAATGCCACACTGGAGATTCTAACTGCACTTTTCAATGTTTTAAGTACTGTAACACCCACTCCAGTAATTTAATTAAAACTTATAAAACTAGAAAGAGTTATAAAACAAACAAATGTGAAATTTTCAACTTTTAATAAAATTTTTTCCTTCAAAGAGGTGTGCTACTAGGATTTCTTGCAAGTTATGTGATGAGTCTCCTATAATATTTGTTTAGTTATATAAATTAATTCATAGCATTACTTTGTTCGACTCAGTCCTATTTTTTTTTTCTTAAAAAACACATGATAATTAACCCTTTTTCAAGGTACATGGTAACAACAGTGGGTCTTCTTATGTTGACATTTTTGGTATTCTTTTCTAAAGCAACAGACACGTGACTTTTTTATGCGGTAGTGGAGGCGTTTATGCGCTTGGTGCCGTCGTTGCCAATTACATGGAGGACCTGAGAAAGCGTGACTTGTTTTTGGCTCTGTTCATTGAGGTAAAATCATGAAAATGAAAATGCACCAAATTCATTTATGTCTGAATTATTTTGTCTCTGTTCTTCAAGGACAACGTTGGCACACCACGTATATCTTTTTTTTGGCGAATTTGTTTGTTTGTACACTTCATGAAGTGATTCGTGGTTCATATTCTTCACTTATAGTGCTTCCATATCTGTTGGAATCTTTGTATCAGACAAGAAGATCTACACTTGAAAAAGATCTACACTATGATTTTATTTTTTCGTACTTGTTTTTTTTTTTTTATTACTATGATGGGATTAATGCATAGGTGGCAAAAGAGAAAGCCCTACCAGTAGGACCAGAGGAAGGTGGTTTCGGAATGTCATATGATCTTATGTATGGACGTGCTGGATTCTTATGGGGTGCACTATTCCTAAACAAGCACTTAGGAGAAGAAGCAGTGCCAAAGGACATTCTTGTACCGATCATTGATGCAGTGTTGGCTGGTGGTAGAGCAGGAGCATCTGATATTAAAGAGTGTCCATTGATGTATAGATGGCATGGAACAAGGTACCTTGGTGCAGCAAATGGTCTTGCTGGTATCCTTCATGTGCTGCTTCATTTTCCTCTTCCCAGTGAGGATGCTGAGGATGTCAAAGGAACTTTAAGGTACCTCATGAGTAAGCGTTTCCCTCACAGTGGAAACTACCCCTCCAGTGAAGGGAATCCTAGGGATAAGCTAGTTCAATGGAGTCATGGTGCAACTGGCATGGCCATCACTTTCTGCAAAGCAGCACAAGTAAGACACAAACCTTTTCTTTCCTCTTCGGTTTTCTTACATATCTTACATTGTCGTAATATGACATCAAAATTTGTCGGTAAAATTTTGTCTGTAATTTCACCGATTTGTATTTGTAGGTGTTTCCTAATGACAGAGAACTTCGAGATGCAGCGATAGAAGCAGGGGAAGTTGTGTGGAAAAGTGGATTGGTGAAGAAAATGGGACTTGCAGATGGGGTATCTGGAAATGCCTATGCCTTCCTTTCCCTATATCGACTCACTAAAGAGAGTATTTACGAAGAGAGAGCAAAATCATTCGCTTCTTGCTTGTATGACAATGCAAAATCTCTTGCTCCTGCCAATGGCTATTCACTCTTCCAAGGTCTTGCTGGAACGGCGTGCCTCTTGTTTGATCTGCTTCAACCCCAGAACTCTAGGTTCCCAGGTTATGAATTATAGATTGATGCAGATCAAAAAAGTTTCATGTAAGAGTATGACTGATATGATGTCATAGTAGAAGACAGAATTAAAATAACAGTAACAATAATAGTATAGGTGTTTGTTGACTCAGAATTATGTGATATAACTAATGAATAAACATAGTTTAACCCTCTATCTTTATCTACCAAAACTGAAACCAGAGTGTTCTGAAGTTCTGGAAAAGGCTATTTGTACTTATTATGAGTATATTTTTTGATCATTTGTGAAATATATGTAGATATCAATGTCTAGTCCGGATCAATTTTCAGTAGGATTGTTTTTAATTTTCACCCCGAGTGATTTTCAATTTTAAAAATTTTTATTATTATATATATATATATATATATATATATATATATATATATATATATATATATATATATATCACTGTTTCTTACTACTGTTTATTATTATTACATCCTGATTTTTTATTATATAAACATGAATAATTACTTCCTGTTGTAATTTTGTGACACTTTACTCGTTTAATTAAAAATACAAAAAAAATATATCAATTTTCTTCAGATTATATTATTCTCACATTTTTTAAGAGCCTTCTTCTTAAATATTGTCAGTACAATTTTAAGAAAATAAAGTTAACAATATTAATATTAAGACATGTAAGGAATGGAATTTTTATTTTTCCTTGTATTGTTATCGGTTTTCTTTTTCCTTCTCTTCTCAAAAGTTTTCTCAATTTTCTTTGTGCAACAAAACCACCAATAAATTATTTGCCACATGCTTTAAGTTGGGAGACAACTTCAAAAGTTATAAGGATATTAATGTCACAAAAGAAAGTGAAGAGATACTTGTATACTTCTCAAAAGAAACCATACAAGAAAGAAGAGAAAAAAAAAATGTGTCAGTATAAAATAAAAGAACTTGTATATCTGTAAGAGAGAATACAAGAAACAAGGGTTAAATAGTAGTTAATTAAAAATAATAAAAATTACACCAGCTACACACTCATAATCATAACAAGATGATTTTATAGAATCACTTTTCATTGTATTTATAAAAGTTAAAAAGATAATATGATACATAATAATATCTCTACCACATATGAATATATTGAAAAACTAGTTTAGATTGTATTGAACCCTTATTATTTCAAGTTTTATAACAAGAAAGCACCAAAGGTTCTAAAATAATAATTATTGAAGTGGTTCTCCAAAACTAAGAAATTGGGCAAATTCTTCCCGCAAATCCATATTTTTAGTCCTTTAGAATTAAAAAATAACTTTCAAATACAATTTAAAAATAAAAAGTAGTTCCTAAACTGCATAACTTGATTTTTTTTTAACTTACAGAGTTGTTTTTAATTTTTGAATTATTTAATTCGAAAACTATTTTTTATTTTTGAATTTTGAAATATAAAAATTATTTTTTTTAAACATTAAGTTTTAGACTATATAAAAAGGCCCAAGCCCATTGCGTTTAACCGCTAATTGACCCGGGATGAATAATGGACTACCACTACCGTGTGCCCCCAAACTGAAACTGAAACTGAAACTGCAAGTGCAACAGCATGGGGAGAGGAAAGGGAGGGAAGAAGAGTCGCACTCAAAGAAAGCATTTCCAAGAGAGCAGAGAAAATGTGTGGAACTCCAAACGTCCTAGATCAGATTCAGATCCTTTTCCTTTCTCCGACCGCTTCGCTACTCAGAACCTCGCTTTCGATCACTATTACAAGGTAAACCAACCTAACCAATGCTTCGCTAAGTAACATACCGTAACTCCTCTCTCATTCTCTCATTTCTTTGATTCTGTTCTTTCTTTTGCAGGAGCAGGGAATCGTGTCATCGCAAGAATGGGATGAATTCGAGCAACTTCTCCGAACTCCTTTGCCTGCAGCATTCAGGATCAATTCCACGTATTCATTTATTTATTTCTATTTAAACTTCTTTTGGATTTTCACCTTCTGTCCAGTGACTGAGTTCAACTGATTTTGAAAATAATCATCTATCTGTAACAGCATTTCAAAGTATAAAATAATTGCACGTGCGTAGTAAAGATAGTCAAATCCGTTTCAGTTTGAATCTAGACTCGTTTATTTCAGTTCCAAGTTACGTTGATGCTTGCTTAAGTTTATTGTGTCTTTTTATTCGGTGATTCCAGTAGCCGGTTTTGCGCGGATATTCGGTCCCAACTAGAGAATGATTTTGTGCACTCTCTTCAGGCTGAGGTATGTCACCGGCAGCAATTTTGTTTAATTATGCTGCTACTGTCGATTTTTCATGTTTAAAGTCTTTGACTCTTTTTCTTATGGTCCTGAATTGTTATATGTAGGTTGTGGAAGGGGATGATACAGAGGCTATTTTACCTTTGCCATGGTATCCTGATAATCTTGCTTGGCATTCGAATTTTTCGCGTAAGCAGCTCAGGAAAAACCAAACACTCGGGAGGTTAGTAAGTTTTGTACATGAGTGGTGTGAATTGAACCTATATTAGTTTGGAACTAGATATGTAGTTCTAATTAACAGCGCAACAGCCAAAAGTTCATATTGATATAGTATGATTATGACTTGATGTTTAGTTATATGACCATGCTTATTTATGACTTTCACATGACTGGTTGGTTGCATTTAGTTATGATTTATGCCTTATATCAGAATGTATTGTTTAGTTAATTCAAATAAATTATGCATAAGTTAGTGCTTATAACTAATATGTCAATTCCTGCTCCCTATTATGTGAATCTCTCAGGTTTCATGAATTCTTAAAGATAGAAAATGAAATTGGAAATATTACAAGACAGGAAGCTGTCAGCATGGTGGGCCAGTTTACGTTTTGTCTATCATTATTCATGATCGTAAAAAAGGACTAGCTCCTGTTCTAGATAGCTGGATGATTTAGTGCATGTATTTTACTTTATGATCTTACATTTCAAAAATTTAACTAGTGGACACAAATGTTTATTTGCTACACAGGTACCTCCCCTGTTTTTGGATGTACATTCAAATCATTTTGTACTTGATAGTAAGTAACTTGTGCTGTACTGAAGTGGATTTTGTCACTTTTCCCATTTTTTTGTGCTATTTTGTTTGTTTGCAATGCATATTTTAGTACTTCTAACTATTTTTCTATTTGATTGCTTTTATTCAGTGTGTGCAGCACCAGGTTCAAAAACATTTCAATTGCTTGAGATTTTACACCATTCAACTAAAGTAGGATCTCTGCCCGATGGAATGGTTTGTGTCTGTGTGCATAATGTTATTTTATTTGTTTCCTAGACAAAACAGTCTAGCAAATAAGGTCTGTCCTTATCAGGATTCATGTGCTTTATTAATTAGTCTATGCTTAATAATCAGGTTATAGCAAATGATCTAGATATCCAAAGATGTAATCTTCTCATTCACCAAACCAAACGGATGTGCACAGCTAACCTGATTGTCACCAATCATGAAGCTCAACACTTCCCAGGATGTCTCTTAGAAAAACATTATGATAAAATGGAGCTAGATCAAGAAGGCCAGTTATTATTTGATCGGGTTCTGTGTGATGTCCCATGCAGTGGAGATGGTACCCTACGTAAGGCCCCTGATCTCTGGAGGAAATGGTAATTTTGTTCCTTTCCTGTATGCATTCTTCTTCCTTCTTTTTCTTCAACCACCATATGCTATTTCTTGGCTTAAGACTGATTTTTCTTGTATAAAGGAACACAGGGACTGGAAATGGCCTTCATAACCTACAAGTTCTAATTGCAATGCGAGGTACATTTTTCTCAATCACAATCCCTATAGTTAAATTGAAGTTACATTCATGGTTGATTTAGTAGAGAAGTTCTATTGACTATTGAAGTTGACAAGCATTCTTTTTCTTTATACAAACAATTTATTTCTGTGCATTTTTAGTTTTAGTTTGAACTGACGGTCTCTTGTTCCTCTGGTTTAATTTTTTTTTTTTTCCGTATGGTACTTGGATCAAACTACTGCTATTATTATTATAGATACAGATGAGTATAGGGTGAATAAGAATTCGCTACCAAAACGATGTTGGCAAACTTAATCACTCTATTAACGTTATTAGGTGTATCTTTACTTAAAGTTGGTGGAAGGATGATTTATTCAACCTGCTCAATGAATCCTATCGAGAATGAAGCGGTTGTGGCAGAGGTAATCAGCTCTGAAAGCTCTGAAATTATATTTCTTGCCAGCTATGCTATCTAGCTTGTCCAGTTATGGGCATTTCTATTGAAGTGTTTTATTTTCATACGATGAAGTAGATACTTTATGCTTTTATATGTATAATTTGTTCCTTCATTGATACGTCACTCCTTTATCAGGGATCAATTGGTTGCTATCTTATATATTCAATGGATATTTATTTTTTAGAAGAAATACGAATATAGCCTTGATTTCAAAGAAGTATTTGATAGAAACGTGTAATTTAATTAATGGAAGCTAACTGGGGCTAACTATCAATAGTTCTATCGCATCCACTCTTTGGTATTACTACAAATCCTTCTGTGGTTGCTTTTGTAGCTTGTGGTTATGAAGGAAAAACTCCATCTGAGATGTCCCCACTTTATAATAATTTGTCCACAATATAAGAATTTACTTTTTGTTTATTCAACATTAATAGTTCTTCTTTTTATTTGAAAAAATAGTTGGAGTTTTTCCTTATTAAAAAAAAAATCATGTTCAATGCTTTGGTCTTGGCACCTACTAGAATATATTAACATTGTTTGTAGCACTTAAGTATTTTCCCTTACGTACCAATTGCAGGTTTTGCGAAGGTGTGGAGGGTCCATCGAACTTGTAGATGTCTCTAGTGAACTTTCCCAACTCACTCGTCGACCAGGTCTCAAGAGATGGAAGGTTTGTTTTTTCTGTGACTATTTGTTGCCTTGTGTTTTAAAGTTTGAAGATAAAACGTGTAATGACTACCAATGGATGTTTTGATTGGCTTATACATGGCAAATTCGAGCATGCATGACTCTTCTTTCTGGGGCTTAGAAGGAGAAAATGTCTTCATTACTTATTATAATGAATTAATTATTTCAATTTTATTGTGTCACATGGCCTGTCATTCTTGTGGTTGGCTCATTTTTTAGTTGTGTTTTAGTTGTTAATTCCTTGTAATTGATTACTGGGATGTCAGTCAACTTGTACCCAAGTTCACATTCCTGGTAAAACATTAAATTTCAAACTTTCTGAATAGAAAAATATTATGTATACCCAAATAAAACTTGCATTTCTAACAGAAGATGTGTGATTATTGTGTAGTTAATTGAATGCAGTACTCTAGAATAGAAGGGTTTAAGGTTGTTATGCTGTTGTGTGCATTGACATGCGTCTGAAGATGGTTTGGATGTGCAGGTATGTGACAGAGGCAAGTGGTTCATCTCCAGCAAAGACGTTCCCAAGCTTCGTAGAAATGTAGTTCTTCCCAGCATGTTTCCAAATGGCGGAAGCTATCAGGATGTTGGTGATAGTAATTCTAATGTCATCATTGAAGGTGATATTAATACTGATGATGTTAAGGGACATAGTGAAGATGATATCCAAGCAATGGAGAACCCTGCTATGCTCGAATTTACTGAGGAAGATTCTGATTTCCCACTAGAGCGGTGCATGAGGTTTGTGCCTCATGATCAGAACACTGGGGCCTTCTTTATTGCTGTTCTGCAGAAAGTTTCTGCTCTTCCTGGTAATTTCTTTTATGATTTTAGTTGTTTTTCTCTCTCAAATCCTGACTAACAGAGTCAAGGAATTCTAGTGGATATTGGGAATAACTCTTCCTTCAAGCAGCCTCTTTTAAATGCTAACATATTTTGTGTCCAGTCTATGCCTTTTCTTGCCATAATAGGTTTGTGATTGTTGTCCCTTTTTGCAGCAATCCAGGTAAAACCTAGAAAAGAAGTTGGGAAACAGGTTGACACAGCAAACCAGGGCAATGAGGATTCACACGAACTGCATGTTAATCCATTGGAAAGTATACCTGAAGGAATTTCAGAGGCTAATATAGATGAAAATGAACCTAATGAAACAGATTTGAAGGTTAATTCTGTTGCATGTGAAGAAGCGGATTTCAAGGAAGCCCAAGAACCCTGCAGTGTAGAAATCATAACAAAGAATACTCCAGGCAAAAGGAAGCTACAGTTTCAAGGAAAATGGAGAGGCATTGATCCTGTTGTCTTCTTCAAAGATGAAGGAGTTATTGACAGCATAAAGGCATTTTATGGCATTGATGATCAATTTCCATTTAATGGTCACCTTGTAACAAGAAACAGTGATACAAGTCACGTGAAAAGAATTTACTATATATCCAAGTCAGTCAAAGATGTTCTGGAGTTGAACTTCTCAGTGGGGCAGCAACTTAAAATAACTTCTGTTGGCCTGAAGGTTTTTGTAAGTATATTATCATCTCAATTATAAATGTTTGTGTTATTATTGTAATTTTTAAGTTGATTTATTTATAACATATGCTTATTATTTTCAATAAAGTGAGAACATGTATAAAGTGGGAACGTAGTAATTTATTTACCGTAGATATATGTTGTAGATAATTTAGTTCAACTAAAAGATGGAAACTTTCTCTTTTCTCTTTACTTTCTCTTTTCAGAGAACCAAAATCCTTTTAAATAATTCCCTATGCAGTAGTGAAAACAGTGTCATTTGAGGACACAGATCAGGTTGAAACTTGTGTGGGTAAAGGTTACCATCTATTTATATAAATAAATTTAGTCAAACTGAGTTACATTGACAAAATTATAGTGTATAAAAACACAAATATTAAAATAGTAGCATGACTTGTTAGTGTTAAGATTCCTATTTCTGTTTTTCCTGACTCAGTTTAGAATATTTTGTGGGATATGAATCATGGTAAACAACTGGGGTGTGAGATTTCTTTTTGCCGTGATAATTGATATGGGATTGCTGTGATATAAAGCCTTGATAGTTTGTTTGAATTTTTATAAAAAACTAATTACTTGTAAACAATCAGTGGCCTGCCCTCAACTGTATGTGACAAATGAGTTATTTGATTAGCTCTCTTGTGAATAAGTGAAAAAGCTTGCCAATGTCATCATCATACAGGAAAGACAAACTTCATGTGAAGGAAGGTCTGCACAATGTTCTTTCCGGATCACTTCTGAAGGATTGCCCCTTATTCTCCCTCACATCTCCAAACAGATTCTATGTGCATCTGCGATAGATTTCAAGCATCTTCTGCAGTATAGAGCTGTAAAATTTGCAGATTTTGTGGATGCCAAGTTCGGAGAAAATGCTGCAAACCTAATGCCGGGCTGTTGCGTGATAGTTCTGGGTGAAGGTATGCACCGGCATGATCAAAGAGTAAATGCCAATCAGCCAGACTCTATTTGACCTTCTTCTTTCTTCGCAGGAAGCAGAGCTGGTACAGGGACCCTCCAAGTGGACGAGTCTACTGTAGCCATTGGATGCTGGAAGGGTAGAGCAAGTTTGACTGTGATGGTTGGTGCATTGGAATGCCAAGAACTGCTCCAAAGGCTTTTAATGCGTCTAGATACACAAACAGAAAAGGACTCCTCCATGCATGAGGACCAACCGTCTGGTACCAAGGGAGATGAAGCACAAGTGGAAAACGGTAAAATTGAAGACGTGGGAGTTACTGGGTGTTAGAAAAAGGTGAATAATTAACGGATATTTAATATTTTTCACTGATTACTTGGAGTAGTCAATCTAGGTTTTTACTAATTTATTCACAGCTCGTATCCTCATGTTTCCCACTTAACTTAACTCTCTCATCCTTCTTACAAAAAGGCATTTTGCAGAAATTAAGGCCGTTGGTCCACCTGTGTAAGTTATGAATTTATTTTCTATTCATTTTTCTCGTCGTGTTATTTATATAGCCAAGTTAGCACACAGACTTTGCTCAAATTTGTATTAATACCTTTTAGTGAGTTTACCAGAATTGCTTATACTTGACAGAAGCGTCCATTTTACTTAACCAGCACATTTTATGAGCATTGGAAAGTTGTTCTAGTTGCATGTTAGGGAAACGCGAGATCACTGGTTTTTGTGAAAAAAAAAAAGGTCTTAACCAATGTCTGTTTGGGTATTTTAAAGTTAAACTTTCATTTTTCTCGTTGTCAATTAGATTTATTTTTGTATTTTCTCAGTATTATATAGTGATCTTCACGCATAGCGCACAAGATTGAAATTGATTTAATTTAAAATCTTGCAAATTTTTAATAGTTGAAGTACTATTATTACAAATGCATTATCAGCTTTCAATTTAAACGAGAAGCTATTTTTGTTTAAGATTATAATAATTACTACTTTATAAATTTAAAATACATTTTATTTATTATTATGTTGTTTTATTTTAAAGTTTAACAAATTATATTGTCTTTAAAATATTAGAATTATATTATTGTATGTGCTATTAAAACAGTAGCTTTATCTGGAAATGTCATCCAAGACCAAGGACTTTGGTATCAATCCCACAAGATTTATTATTCTAGATCTATCAAGACCAGGGACCTTTGTTATACAAACTTACAAATCTTACAACAATGTTGATTAAATTGATTCTTGAACTTAAAGAACTATTTGTGCAAATTAACAAGAATTATGGCATCAAGCTAAGGCTATGGGTATGGCATTTTATAATAAACTCTATTCCGAGTCTAACAAAGTTACTACCAAAGAATTAAGCTTAAATCAGTACCACTATTTTGTTATATTTTCTGATTAAAATAGTTTTATTTTAAAATCCAGCATAACAAAGGTGAGCATTGATTAATGAGATGAAACTTTAATCTAATTGAAAAAATAACAATAAACATATCTAAAACAGCACGTCTAAAGTCAAGGAAGACCAGCACCGTCAGGATGATGATTGTCTGTCCGCCTTACATGTATTCTATTCCTACTAACAGATAAAAACAGCGCAATTAAGTTGTCTCCTATGTTATACCACGAAAATTTTAATTACTTCCCTCTCTTGATCTTAATGAGCAACTCATGCAAAATAAATTTTAAATAATGTAAAAATATACAAAACGAAATGCACCAAATTAATAAAAATTGGTGATAAGAACACAAGCATGAAATCTAGAAAATTTAAACAAATTATAAATAAAGTCAGGATTACTGACAACACATGTTCCCCTTGGGGATTTCTTGAGCAGGACCAGGAACGATAATCTTCTTGCCAGACAGAGATGCTGAGTTGCCATTTCCCTGACTATCACCAGCCGCTAGGTTCTTCTTGTTAACAATGTTGAATATTTCTGTCAAAACCGTCATGAAGGCTGTTTCAACGTTAGTCGATTCCAGTGCCGAAGTCTCCAAGAAAAATAAGCCTTCTTTCTCGGCAAATTCTTTTGCATCGTCTGTGGGTACTTGACGCTGGTTCTCCAGATCACTTTTGTTTCCTATAAGAATAATGACTATATTCTTATCTGCATGGTTTCGCAGTTCTTCTAACCAGCGAGGTATGTGATCGAAGCTTTGACGTTTTGTGATGTCATAAACCAGCATTGCCCCGACAGCACCTCTGTAGTATGCACTTGTGACTGCTCTATATCTGTAGAATAAAATCATTTATATGTCAGGTCAAACCGCAATCAGTGTTCGGAGTAATGGTACGTTAACCATGGGTATTGGGTATCATAAAATGATCAGAGATATAAACTTGACAACAGTGTGATGATTGAAAAAGCACATACAACCTAAAAATATACACCGTACAAAAAGATCACAAACACAGCATATTAAAATAACTAGGCTGAAAATATACATACTGCTTTAACTTTAAACTTGACAATATACCAATGATTATCCATACAGAAATATACATAACCTTTCTCGAAAGAGTTAAACTAATTGAGTGATAAGCTCTCAGGTTTCCGATTTAGTAAAAAAAAATAAAACTAAAGTACTCTCTACAAATAAGATTGCATCCAACATGCTCTGGTAAGATTGTCTACTGCAGAGGATATTATATAGTGGGCGGCCAAAGAAGTAAGAAAATGATAATTTTTTAATTTAAATTTGTGGGTTAAACTTTTAGCAACACAAACGAGCCCCTTTCATGTGCAAACATTTTGCATAAATTCATAATCTATACACACTACTTATGTGGATGGTAAGTTCAGTCACAGATACTTCTGTTTCTGTTGAAATGTACGTGAGTTTTACACCCAACGATTCTGTTATACTACAAAGCTGAGAAATAACTATTTTAAAAGAACAATCCCATGGAAATTGGGCAATGATGACAGCTAATTATAAACGTAGAAAAAAAATCAATATACTCCTAATTGCTTTATAAATTTGATTTCTCTCTCTTGTGAGGAATGAAATAAGCTTATAAACAAATTCGCACATGAATTTTGCATCTATAGGCATTAACAAGAATTATTTCACAAAAGATACCAGAAATTGAAAAAACGGTTTTTAGAATGGTACAAAATATAATCATAGGCCTACCTACTAACAACGTGTTTGTTCTCACTTTGTGTACAACCAGAATTCCTTCAATGGGCAGGTTTAACACAAAAGTTTGTATAGGTAACTCTTGACCTTCAGGTCCATTACACAGGTATTCTCCTCCCAAATACACACGCATTAACAGTGCAACACAGATTCAAACACGGAACAGAAATTTGTAGGAATCATTTCTAAGGATTTTATTAGGTTATCTAGACAATTCAATCTGATTACTATAGTCTCGAAGTTCTAATAGCACACTATATATGAACTAGGAATATTCTAACAGATATGTCACTTCCAAGTGAAGTTCTAATACGTCCCATGAAAGGGCGTATAAACTGAGAGAGGGCAGTCGGGTGGCACATTCATCTTTACTTGTGAAAATTATTATCCTTCATTCATAAGTATGTTTGCCTTTGAGTTCATCACAGTGCACATCAATACTCAAATTGTCTCAAAGAAAACCTTGACAGCCCCAAAACAAGTTGAGAAAAGGGATGTTGTTCTGACTTGGTCCAAACGAAATTGGCAGGTGATCTTAGACAATTATGATCGCTATTAATCTTTATATATAAGACACAGTTAAGCATTATTAATTCCTTTTTGTAATTATAAAACTTGAATGTATTGCATAAACATTGACGGGAACCAAAGACACGGAAATCTAAATAGTTTGAGTCCTAATAATTTCTTCCCAATTCTGGTTCCAAATGGTCCAATTAGGTCACCCCTCTGACCACACACGTCCAATCCATAACAATAGATAGTTATCTTATATGTAAAATAATCAACAGATAATCTTCTAATCCTTTAAAGATAAGATGGAGATAATTCACTTATCACTAAGAATAAGTTCAAACAGACTAATACCTCATCAACTCACATGAGATAGGCTATCTATTTGTCCCTCAACTCCGTACTCAAACATCCACCGACTAGAATCGTAGAGTTCTTGCCACATCCAACAAGACATCGAGGTACACGATCCCTACCCTTGTGTTTGTCCCGAACAAGTGCAAAAAGGTTGGTGACAATATGAAGTTAGGTTTTAATTTCTAACCTCTGTAGTTGCCATTCGTCAAACTATTTCAAGGAACATGCAATCAACGATAGCACAGATATTAAACTCCAAAGTTCAAGATCCTTCTCCCACAAGCAAAACATTCCAAGTCAAACTCAGTTTGACTTACTACTACAGACTAAGTTGGCGGAAAACACGAAGGTGGTCACTAAAAAAACAAATCCAAGGATCAATTCTTCCGTCGGCCACGACCAGACGAGTAGATCAACTCAGCAAACAAATCTAACATCTAAGTATCTAACTCAGAGTTAAACTGCGTAATAATTCGCCGCGATCAGAGCATACAGAAGGTGCGCACTAATCAGTAACTATTGTTTCAAAGGCATATCAAGCAACGGATACAATACGTCGCGAAACCTAACAAGTCAAAAAGATCTACAAAATCCTCCACTAAAATCCTCTAGGTTTTACTTCAAACAAACAGCGAAATGAAACAAGCAGAAAATAACAGAGTATAGTGTAGATATAGTTGAAGAGAAGTAGAAGAGATAGAGAACCGTTCTTGTCCCGCAGTGTCCCAGATCTGAGCCTTGACGCTCTTGTGCTGAATCACCAACGTGCGGGTTTGGAACTCGACACCGATTGTGGCCTTCGAATCCAAGCTGAACTCATTTCTGGCAAATCGCGCAAGTATCTGCGACTTCCCCACCGCTGAATCGCCTATAAGCACCACCTTGAACACGTAATCTACCTTTTGGTTCGCGTCTCCGTAGCCTCCTGCAGTAGCCATTATTCAGGTAAAATGCACTTTCTCCTTCTTTCTCACTCCCAAATTTGTGGCTCTTTCTATTTCAAATTGAGCTTGGTCGGCGATTGATTAAGCAACTGTTTAATGTTTAGCTTAATTTGGAGGTTTGTTAAGTGTGGAGTAGAGTAGTAGTGGGATTCACATGACACGTGGCCGCATGGTATTGGGCGCTGGTCCCTATAAGCTTGATTGATTCTATTGAGAATAAAATAAAATAAAATTGTGTAGTGAAAGGGAGGGAAGAATGGTTGAAAACAGCTTTATTACAGTGATAACAGTTGTCAAAAAGTGTGGCCAGCGAATGTCTTTGCATCGGGTGGAGTTATCTCGTTGATCGTCTTTGACGGCAATTTCTTCTTTATATTTTTTTATTCAATACACATGGGGAAATGTAATCTCTATTCTTTTAATATAAATATATAAATATATATATATATATAAAATATAAATAAGCCTAAATAATTATTTAAATAAAAAATATTTCAATTATTGTTTTAATATAATATTTTTTATTTGTTTAATTGAGTATAGTTTTTAATAAATAAGTGTGCGTTCATTTTTTACTAGTTATTATATATATAAATATATATTTATTTAATAACAAAATTTAATCTGGTATGCAATTATTTTAAATTTACAAAAATAGTAAAACAAATGATTGAGTCATGTATATTAACATTAATTTTCTTTTTAATAAACACGAAAGGTATAAGTATTAATTTAATTCAAATAATGATAATAAAATAAAATAAAATGTACAAAATTATACTTTTTCCTTATTATATTAAAAATGAAATGTATTAATATTATTTTTATTATATTTATCCTAATGATAATAATACAATGCGAAAACAATGGTAATGATATTTCAGTCAGTGTTTTCTTAACACCCTGTTAATTGTAGAAAATTCAGTATAATTATGTTATGAGATTATGTATGCTTTTAGTAAAGGTGTTGGAAATATGATGGTTCGAAATTAAGATGAAAAAGATGCATAATGTTGCATTATAATATGCTCCAAAGATTACAAAAATAATTTAAGTACTATATATATTATTTATGAAGGAATTATCATGCATGTGCATTTAGATCATTTGAAGGTGTTGAACTCCAATTAGATGAGGATCTCTATCCCTACCTTTCCACAAAACATGACATTTTCAATTCAAATTAATGCTAATGAAAACTAAGATTTTTCTATTTAGACCATAAAGAATGTATGCAACAAATGTCTAATAAGTAACACAATATGAGAATCTATTTAATACATACATTATACATAACTCAAACAACATTATTTGTGGCATTAATAAAAAGTCACAACTAACGTCAATAGAACAATAATCACACATAAAATATTGATTAAAAAAAATTGATTAATGTTAATTAAAAAATAATATTGATTGATATATTAATGTGAAGATTGTGTTTAATCAAAACATGTTATCAAAGAAAAAAAAAAGTCTAATATCACATAAACAAATAACAATAACTCATATAAAAGTAATATCACATAAACAAATAACAATAACTCATATAAAAGAAAGGGTAATCATAAAAAATAATAGTGATTAACTTCAATTAGAAATAAATCTCTAATAAGACTATGGCATCTCAACCTAGATCAAAACATGAGTTTTAAATAAAAGCCGAGTAGATAACCTTCCAATACTAAGTCAATTAAGAGAGAAAATAAAAATGCAAATATGAAAGACAAGAAATTTTTAATATTTTTTTTACCCTTTTAACTGAAGTTTAAAAATATTAAATTGTAATTAATAAATTACATTCATAAATTTTTTTAAATTTCAATGTTTTCAAACAATGTATTTTATTGAAACGGCTCATTTTTTAAAAAAACAACTATTATCTAAAAGATCTTTAATGTACTATAAATTTTAACTTATCTATATTATAGGAATTTAAAAGTAATAAGAAAATAATATTTATATTTATAAAAAATTTTGAAATATAATATTTTAAATAATTCAAAATTCAAAATTAAAACATAAAATCAATACAATTTTTTATTATTTTTAATAATTAACTTGTTATCATTTTATTTTGTTTTCCAATAGTTCTATATTTGAATATTTTTTCATTCATGACTCAGTTTTAAGTTTAAAGTCACCATTTTTGCTACAAGGTTTCTTCACTAATTTAGTTGAGAATTTATATAAACGATTTTTGTTACAGAAAAATTTACCATAATGTTGATATTCCCTTCAACAAAGAAAGAAAAGTTATATGTGATGAGAGAAACAAAAGTTCAATAACCAGCATACGAGATAAAAGGTTTATAAATTCTGAAGAATTTTAGTGACTTTTTATTAAAAGTCACATGTATTTTTTGCGCAAATAATATATCTAAACTTATATACTCTTGAATATAACATTTTTATATAAATTAAAAAAATTAATTGAGTTCTATACAATTTCAGTTTTTTATTTTATTTTAATTTAATTTTACATGACATTTTATACCATTTAAAAATTTTATTGAATATTATAAGATTTACACATTTTTTTTAAATATTAATACAACTCTAGGAAGACCCTACATTTTAAAATTTTGTAAATTTTTAACTAGATTTCCGTACACATTTTCGATAAACATTACATTTATTTAAAAAATTAAATAATTAAAATTTGGATCGATAGTTTAATTATTCAACAAACTTCCATATTATATTTTGATAATATGTGATAATATGTCAAACATTTCAATATTATTTTTTGAGATAGTTGTTTCATTGTGTTCTTATTTTTAAAGTTTATTCTGTCAAAACATTTCCAATAACTAATTTTAGAGCACAGAAGCAGGGAAATAATGACGAGAACTCTGACTTTATGCGTGTGAGATACTGATAAGTTGGATTCAAGAGTGAGTTACAACTAGAATATGAATATCCAACACACAAAAATAATAATGAAAAGTTTAAATAACTTAGAAATGTTATAATTTATATTTAAACAAAATATTATTCTTATAAAATGATATGTTTGGTAAAATAAAATTATTTTCTGTAGAAAAAATAAAATATAAAAAAAAAACACAGGAATACCATTTAAAAAAAATCTGAGAATAAAAAGATTAATTTTACCTAAATTTTTCATTCACATAAAAGTAAATTTTAGGTGTGAGAGAAGTTGTTGTGTGAAAACTTTGGTCTGGGTGGGAGAAGGGACATGGAAGAGTTACGGAAACTAGAGAAGGTACAGAGGATGCTGGAGTTCATGGAATCACGAGGTGTTTCAAACTCCAATCACCACTCTAACCGCTTCCTCGCTAATTTCATTATCTTCATGATCCAACCCTGCGGAGATCTTGCCATCAACGACAAATGCTGCGTGCTTTCCCATTTTATTCCCACTGTAAGTCCCACTCCTTCTTTTCATTTTCATGGTTCAAAGTGAAATTTGAAAATTGAAACTGCTTCGTTTCCCTCTTGGAGCTCTCATCTTCATTCCTCGAGGACGCGTACAAGCACCACCATTTCACCACCACCACCAATGAACAAAGTTCTGGTACTGCACTGCTATGCCTATTTTATCGTGTTCATGTGTGCTTTTTTATTAGTTTTACTGTTTTTTGTTTGCATCGGATAGAACGTTCTGTATTGAGAATCGCTCTTTATCTGGCTCCTGTTCAAAACTTATAAGGCACTATCATTTATTTTGCTTAGAGATAGTAGTAGTACGATTTTCTATCTCGTTTCATGATTTCACACATAATTATCCTACACGTCTTTGATACTCATACCCTCTTGGATAAAGATATTAACCATCAATGATTGCGGGTGGTGGTGCATTAAATGCCTTCCACTGCTGCATTACCATGGCGTGTGCTGATGTTCATTTCATACAATATTTTTTAAACTTGCTGATCATATTTTTGTTTCATGCTTTAATTCTACTTTTGTGATATTTTTTTAATTTTACCTTAGGTTTTCAACAAAGTATTGTAGGAGATCCTTTGCTTAGTTGCAATCAGACCGAAGAATACAGTTTATTGCAAAGTTGTAATGACAACATGCCCGTGGTTGGGTTGGACTCCATGCAAATGGCAAATTCTACCCTTGAGGATTTTGTAAGTGTATATTAAAAAATAACCTTTTGCTGTGATTTTGATATTTTGTTATAATGCTTGATTAGGTAGTAAATGTGAGTATTCGTAACAGATAAACTTTATTGGTATCGTTATAATATCATGTTTTTGCCATCAATTACCACATTCGTTATTAGATGAATAAAGTGGCATACATCCGGTCTGCACTGAAGCTTTTTTCACAACAAACAATGTACGAGAGTAATTTTGTGGAAGGCTTGATACCATTTAATTAACACTTCATGCTTTTAGAACTTGTTTTGAGATTTGTATGTTAATGTGAACTTTTTTTTTTCAGTGCAGGTCTTATTTTATGTTTCATGGATTGGATATAAGCAAGCCACAATCAATCTTCAAACACTTACCTATTCTTTCATTCACAGAGAGCTATATTTATCAGGTATATGCTTGATTGATGCTATTAAATTCGGTCACTCTTTTATTATTCAAGTCAATTACTGTTTTGAAGGTGTAGGATTCGTAAATGTGGTTCCACTGCATCTGTGGAGCTAATCAATGGTCCCAAAAGGGGAAAATAGATAGATCTCCTCAAGCCAGATGAAAGGCAACGCAGAGCCATTCCACATGTTTCAGGATTAATGTCATTATAGCAATTGAAATGACAGATATTTAGTGCTATCATGGAGTGACTTGTAACAATGGTGATAACTGACATTGACCTGTATGGCTCTTTATTGTTTTGGGCTTGGCCTAAATAAGGATCATCATTTCAGTTATCTTCCTAATAACAGTCCTAATGCACATGTGTTCAATGGGGTTGATGTTTAACCTAGGTGCACAAGCGCTTTTATCTGCATTTTATTTTTGTTCTAGTGTCTCATCTCAGCAAAGCAAAGGTCAAGTAATGCACTCTAACACATGAATACTATTATGAAGAAACTATCTGCATTTTATTTTTGTTCAAGTGTCTCATCTCAGCAAAGCAAAAGTCAAGTAATGCACTCTAACACATGAATACTATTATTAAGAAACTATCTGCATTTTATTTTTGTTCAAGTGTCTCATCTAAGCAAAGCAAAGGTCAAGTAATGCACTCTAACACATGAATACTATTATTAAGAAACTACGCACTCCTCAAATTTAAGATTTGGTTGCTTAAATTTGACTACCCTGGGCAGCCTTTCAATGACTGTTTCTTGCATTAAGATGCTCAAATTCCTATTCTCATACCTAAATGTCTTGGTGGGTTACTTGGCCTTTGAGTTTGTGGAGGTGTATTTTTATGCAATATTGCATTCAACAAATGCATGAGGATGAAGTGAACCATTTTTTTCCAACTAGGAAGCATATGTTTTGGCATTTGTTTTTCATATTTGTAAGTGTTACTTTGAGACTTGCTTATATATTCCAATAGTAAGTATGAAATCTGCAAAAGCTACTACTTTTTCTAAGAAACCGTCTCTGTTATGATGCAGCTTGATAAAATGAATGAGAAATTGCTGCAAACACCCAACAATGAAAAGCATGTATCTGGAGAAAAAGATAAGGTGATTGATTTATTCAGTGACAATTTGAATGTTGATGATTAGGTAATAACTTTAAGTTTTCTCATATAATTTAATTTTAAATGTAGAGGGGAACCGAATTATTTGTTTCTTGCTTCTCAAACGACCCACTTAGACCACTTTTGACTATTCTTGAACACAAAGGCCTTTTGACAGAAAGGTTTTGATTCTGCACTCTTTACCTTACATTTCCCATGGAGTAATTAAGGTTTAGCTTAATTTGGTTCAATGTTCTTTTTCCTTGATGAGACAAGGATAAGAGAAGAACTTAGACATGGAGCAGAGTACTGGACTCTCGAAAGAAAACTTTGTTCTGCGCTAATAAACAAGGAGGAGGTATACATAATTCATATGCACTTTTCGTTTTCTTCAGAGTGCTTATATGTTGATTCAAATCCTTTTTAAAGATTTTTTGTAATATATTCAATTATTAGTTATTGGTACTCAGATTCTTGTTGAGGATGTGATGAAGGCTGTTCATTTAAAGTCTTTTGATTATCGAGTGCTAAATCTTCTTCTCTATGAACTGCAAGGGACCAAGGTATAACTAATTAGCAATATTTAGTAGATATTTGCATTATTCATCTCACCCTTGACATGTGCACACACACATTCTCTGAGGTAGGCATTAATTTTCTTCTAAAATATTGTCAGCAACATGAATCTCTATGTAAAATAACAAAATATTTTTAGCTAATTGTATGAATTCAGGATAATTTCTGAATCTTTTTGGAAGGTAGAGGAATTGCATATGGAATTTCTCTCAATTTCGGAGTTCCTAGTGGAAGTTTCTGACGATCTGTAAGTACTATCATTTTCAGATAATACCAAAGTTATCCTTAATTTTTTTGTTGTTTCTTTCTGTAATTACAGGCTGATTTAGATTTCAGCCTTAGTCTAGTTATTTTTCTATTTATAATTTTACATAATTTTTCTGTCCTGATGTTGCAGGTATGATTATGAGGTGTGTTCAACTCTCCTAATCTTTTAACCACCATCTGTTGTAATGTTTTCTGAGTCCTGATTTGATTGAAAACCCTCGTTCAGGATGATGTTTTAGAGAACAGTTTCAATATTTTGCGCATGTTTATCCGAATATATGGACCTTCAGCTGCTCCTGCTATGCTGGTGAGAATGTCAAACTATTTACAAATGGTGCTGCTAATTTATATACTTGCTAATGGAAGTCCATATGATTTGTTGAAGTTTATTGGTTGGCTGAACGACCTTCATAATGTATGCAGCAGCAAGATTAATATCCACCTATTATTAAAATCAGAAATACTCCAGCAAAACACTCTGACACTTTTTTTAAACACACATCATCACTAATAGGCCCTTATTATTTAGCAGGACTAGCCTTAGACCTGTCTTGAAAATAGAGTATCATTTAATGTACTCACATTTGTCTCAAAATTTGCTGATCTGCAGTCAAATAGATACAGCGTGGTCAAGCATTTCGCATTCTTATATTTCTTTTTCTTTCAGGATTGTTGAACTAAATACCTAAACTAATGTGACATGTTATTTCTTATTGTCATGCGTAAACTCAAGTGGTAAACATGGAATGATGGAGTAATGAATTTATGACCACTCTACCACCCACTTTTACAGGGAGAGGAGGTGCAATTAGAGTTTGGACTCAAACCTTGTCAAGAATGCATTTTGCTGACTGTGTAGAGAAATAATATAATATTCTTGTTAAAGCCTTAGTGAGCATTGTCATTTCTCACACATATTGAGAGAAGAAAAATTCTATAAATCTAATTTTTATAATTGTATGTCATAATTTTTTACAGAGTCTGTATTGTTGATTTGCCTATATTGATGAGTTTGTTTTATTCCTGCCTGTTAATTGGTATAATCATAGTAGTTATGTAACATATACTTAATGTCTTTGAGATACAATGTCAAATTCTGAATTCCAGGCAAAACACATTAGTGAGGCTGAAGAAAAGTATGAATGTTTATTGAAATCACTTGATCCACATCTCTCTTTGAACTACCAGAAAAGATGTGCAGAAGCCACTAAAGAAGGTAATTTTCTGGAGTCAGTCATTATAGCAGTATAGGTATAAGATAACATAACCATGTCCTTCCATGATTCACTGGCAATTGAACTCTTTTAGGTGGAAAGGTATCAGAGTACCCTCTTGGCACTTGGACTTTTCCAACCGTGATTCAGGATGAGGAATCGTATAGATTAAAATTGAAGTCAGATATTTGATGAGTATGAACTTGAACTGTATCCATCAGGTAATCCTTCAAATCTAATGTTTTCACCTAGTGTTCTTGTCTTCCCGATGAAACCAGGATCCAGCACAAGTGATGAGTCCAACTTGATATGTTAGAAATTAAAAGAGAAAATAGACAAATACAATATGGGACTTGCAAAAAGATAAATTTAACAAAGTTATGTTAGTGATTCCTATTTACTATTCAAACTGATTTTTTCTCTAGTTCGAGTTATTGATAGTGGTACTACGTGAGAAAAGTAAATATTGTTTTCATTTTTATTCTTTTGGTTTTTAAGGTAGATGCTTGCATCTGAACTATAAGGGAAACAAAATCAAAAGTAATCTTACTCACCATTAATGCATTTATCTGAAGAATCAGTTCAACAACATTGTAACTAACATTAATTTCAAGTTTGACCTAAAGTTTTCTTTCAAGATAAAATGTATTTGGCATAGCATCGATCGTTCTAATAAGACTAAACAAATGCATATATAATTCATTCTGATTTTATCACTTATCAATAATGTGAACTATATAAGGATTCTTTTGGTGTTTTAATCTTACATGGGCACAAAATGGAAAGAAAAAATGTGTGTTGTGCAAAGAAAGATAGGAAAAAGTGTAAAATAAGAGTAAGGTAAGAGAGATAAAAAAAAACGTGATGGATTGTATAAAATTTATATTCTAGGTTTGATACAGTTAAATAAAAAATTTGTCTTAACTTGGATGCTCATGATTAACTTGAAAAAAAGATTGAAATATGTTTCATCTTTTATAGATGATTTAATGTGAACTTAGCTTTTATTATAGTTTAGTTTTTCAAATTTTATTAAGAACTTCTTATCACTTTATGACCTTGCATGCAATTTAATCATGTTACTTTAGGTACTATCATTATCTTAAAATAGTTATTAATGTAAGATAAACAATACCTTAGTGACTGGAGAGATTATTTAAAGTTATACAAATATTTAAAATGTATGCGATCAGATCTTATATCAAATAATGTCCACTTAGGACATGATATTAAATGAAATTGATTCTATTAAATTGACCGAGTAAAGTTGATTTTGAAGTAACAGAACTTCTTAGAATAATATTAATTTATAAAAAATAAGTCTAAAACTTAGTGTAAAATTTTTAATTCATGAAAAAATTTCTAAAATTATTTTAAGTCAAAATTAATTCAGACTCATGATTAATTTTTCAATCTAAAATCACATATATAAATATTTATATAAAATTATGTTCAAGTGAGATCATAACTTAAACCAATCATGTATTAAGTTAATTCTTAAAATACTGAACTGACTAAGTTGATTCTTAAAATATTGGACTGTAAGAAATAAAAAATTCAGCACGTATTTTAGTTAAATACAAATAAATCATAGTTTTTTAAAACTAAATTTAAAGAATATAGCATTATTGTAAACTAAGTAAAAGAAATGTTATCATGAGTAATTTGTACACACCGATTCCATTTGAGTTTTATCATAGGTCACGTACCCGAATTTTTATGAAAAACAAATCTATTTTCCAATGATTTTTTGTTAGTATATATTAATTAAATAATTATAATTATTGTTACTTTTTAATACCTGATTTCAATTTATTACATCTCCTAAATGGCATAATAAGTTTTATGCTATAAAAATGCAAAATTAACATGGTTCCTCAAAATCGAGGACGGTTCATGTACATATTAGAGAGACAATATCAATGACCTTGTCTTTTGCTTCACATTTTTGTCTGCCAATTTTACTTAATTGATTTCCAAATTGGAAATCTCAGAAGAATTATAGAAAACAATATGTTATTGTACTTTTTTTAGTGACCATAAAAACTAAGAAAAAAAGATCATATTCTAAAAAAAAATGGAAATAGTTTACTGTTTTTAGTAAATAAATATTTTTTAATAATGTACGTGTAAAATGATATCTACAACGTCTAATTTGTTCACTGTCGTTTTCCCTATCTGTTTCTCAGTGACAGCTTTGGCTATTTGCAAGCTGTGTAGTCGCAGCAAGAATCTTCAAACCTGAAAAAGAAAACTGAAAACAAAATAGTCATATGTACTTTTTAACTTTATTTTTGTTTTAATTTTTATAATATAAACTGTTTATCTGTTATTTTATATTTGAGTAAATTCTAAACATTTTCAAATTACGAGCATTAATCGCTTTAGTTCTTTATTTTAAAAAGATTTTTTTGTTTTCATAGATATAAATGTCATAAATTTTATAATACTAAAAGTAACTTATACTTAGTGTAAAGTTAAGGGATAATTTAATAAATTTGATGTTATACTTTTTTAAAAAGTGAGACAATCTAAATCTTATTTTCCTGTGGTCAAATATTTACCTTATTGATACATGCCTTTTATAATTGTTATTAACAAGTAATTTTAGGACATTGGTAATAGAGTATTTTATGAATATTATCAAAAATGTTTATTTACTCAAAATGTGTCAGGACACATGGGATTAAATGATCTAATAAAAAAATAAAGGCAAAAGTGAATATTTTTTCTTTTGTTATTTCTCTTTTACACTAAAGACAGTAAGACAGTAAAACAGATAAAAAAAAAAAATCAATGATGTTGGCTAATAACACCTAAAAGTGTCGAACAATAAATTTACCTTGTTGTAACTACTCAATTAACTCTTGAGAACAAGGGATAAGGTCACTAATCACTAAATAAACAAAGTAATGTTTATTTTAAATTCATGCTGCTAGATAATGTAAAAACACATAACCAACTCTTCTATTTATTGTATTAACTTATATTTTGCACTTTTAGCACATACTTGCACTTTCAGAGAAGCTCAACTTGATTACTCTTTATTATGATCCAAAATTTCATGAAGTTTGACACCATTATTCACCCTTCATAAAGTATTAAACATGGTACACGAAACTTCAACATGTACTTGTACCATTTATGATGTCAAACCACTAAATCATTGTAACTTCTTAATTACACATTATGAGTTTCTTCTTTCACACAACTTTGTTCAGTACAGAGTTGAGTTCTTTTTGTCTTTTATGTCAAACAGATTCATTTTCTTCTCAGTGTTAATGCCACTTTCTTGTTTCCACAGCATAGAGCACCCCTTTACTTGCATGAGTAGCCATAATCTGATTGAAAACAAAACTAACTCCTAATTGTAAAACGTTAATCAAGTCAAAGACACTCAATGCTCATTGCTCAATACCATGACACTCCAAGAACTGTTACAAAAATTAGATAGGTTAATAAATGACAATTTTAACTACCACCTGCCATTGTGTGTTTTTAAATTTTACCCACTCATACACACAAGAAAATTTTCTCTTTCCACCCTGCCACTTATAATCAGTCACAACTACTAATAGATCACTGGGCAAGGGGTCCTTGATACTGATTTGGATTCTCCCATTTTGTTTACCTCTATTGAACTGTTCCTTTCACTTTTTCTGTCACACTCTGCTCCCTCTCTCGCTGTCCATTCTCTACTGTCCCTCTCTCTCTCTCTCTACACTGCCAATACAACGCGCACCCTCTGATCGATGCAAACCCTCTTTCTTCTCTCCATAGGCCACAGGAATAAAAAGCATTCATCACTCACAAAGCTGAAAAAAACTTCCAAAACCATTTTATTTTTTTCCCTCTCCAACTTGTAGTATTATCAGCATCACACAGCTCAGTTAACATTTAAATTTATTATAAGTGTTTGGGTATAGATTGGGAATGACATCAAGAAATGACATGATAGGCATTCATGATCATGGCTTCACTCAATCCAATTCAGAACCCCACCACCACTATCTTACTTGTTGCAACAATTATTATTACATTTCTGCTGCAACTGTGTCCTGTTTCTTGTTTCATGCAACCACAGATGGTAGACTTTAATACAAGTCATAGTTTTTGTGTTTGTTGTTGTTTAAAAACACTGAGTTGTTGGTGTTTTTTTTTTTTGTATGCAGGACCCTTCGTATGAGGAGAAAAACAGATTAGGTTCAATGCCTCCTACTTGCCACAACAAGTGCAACCAGTGTCATCCATGCATGGCAGTGCAAGTTCCATCCATTCCTAGTCACAACCGAGTCCACCCTGTAGCTATTTCTCCGAGTTCTGCAATGCAGGGTTTTCTTCTCCAAGGTAACAGCTATTCCAATTACAAGCCAATGAGTTGGAAATGTCGTTGTGGTGACCACTTTTACAACCCTTAGAAACTGTATTATGTTCTCGCGGAGATAGATTACTCTCACAGCTGTAGAATGAAAATTGTTCCTCTTGTTCTCCATTTGATAAGTCAGTCACCGACAACATTTGTGTAAACTTCTCTAGCAGTTTATGTTGTTCTTTTTTGAATTAGGAGAGTTTCTTCTCACCACCTTGTGAAATTATTTTATAATAAATAATGGTATAAAATATCAAGTTTACTTCAAAAAATTGTATCTTAGTTTTTTCCTTTGTTGAAGGGTCAATGAGATTGTTTGGGTTTGCATAGAGGGTCATTTGCCGCAGCATTTATCTGCTTGTATTGAAGTTTGAAATTGGACAGAATTTGTTAAAACCTGCAATCTGACTTTATGATTGTGTCTTGAATTTTTTTTTTTTTTTGTTAAGGTTTGGATATACTGGTCACTAATTTTGGTATCTATAATAATAATAATAATGCAATGGGTTGTTGGAGAAATATTTAAGTAGGTACCGAAATCCAAACAGGATTAAATATGTTTTTGTCTCTCAAATTTCAGTCAATTTTGATATTAGTTTCTCTTCGAAACTTTATATTAATTTAGTCATTCATTTTTATAAATGTGTAGATTTAGTCCTTCTTGTTAAGTTGATTTGATATTTTAAACGCATTTTATGATAATATTTAAGTTAACATTGAAGCTTAAATGTGTCAAATTATGTAAACAATTTAAAAAAAATGCCTTTAAAACATCAGATAAACCTAACAAAATTTAGTTAAAAGAACTAAATACACACATTTTTAAATATGAATGACTAAATTAATATAAAATTTTAAAAATAGACTAATTCCAAATTTTACTAAAACTTGAGGGAAAAAAAGATATTTAAGCCTTCCAAATATATTATTAGATTAGTGATCGAATACTGTTTGTATCGGTAAGATGCCATAGAAGTAGTTGTATCCCCTGTACTGAATGGAACTTGTAATGATTGTAACAGAGAATAATGAATTGCAGTTTTAATTCCCTGTAGACATATGGTTCCTGCCACCTTTGTTTGTAAAATGGAATATTGGTTGACCCTATATCAGAAATTGTTTTTTCAAGCTTTATATGTCCCAAACATAGTTTATGGAGAAGAGTAATTTTATACGAAAGAATATGTATATTATAAAAGTTAGAGGTGTGATGTCAATGTTCTAACTAAAAACTCTTCTATTCAAAATTCACAAAAATAGCCTTGTTTAAAATGCTTTATTAAAATATTATAGTCCGTTGAATTTTTTTTATTGTATATTTTATTCACTTCTATTTACCACACTGAAGTATTCAATCCCCAGAAGAAAAAAAAAAACGAAGTTGTATTACTGTATTAAACAATGATAAATAATGCAATGATTGATTAATATCATGAGACATTTAGACATTTTTTAGAAAATATTCAATTAAATAAACAATAAAGTTGTTTTTTTTTTCAATTATGAACTTATATCTTAAAGCACCCATCAATGTAGAGAAAACCCAAATGTTAACTCTAATGTAGTAATGGCAATGTGGGTTATTGTATTTGATATGTAAGAAGTTAAGCTGGTCTACATGAAAAATGCGGGATAATTTCTTGCATAAGGAATTTTTTGTGTGTAAATTGCTCTTTTTAGCTACGGTACGTATATCAAGCTGTCAATCTTAATAAATTTTTTATTTAATTTAATTAATACAAATAATGGTTAAATATTTTTTTAGTTTTTTAATTTTTAGTAAAAATTAAAATTAGTTCATCTTAAAAATTTTAGTTCAAATTTGTCTTCCATCTTTATAAATGTGTGGATTTAATTTTTTAACAAATTTTTGTAAGTCTATGTGATGTTTCAAACGTTTTTTCTGACCATAATTATATTATTTATTTTATTTGACACATTTTTGTTTCAATTTTAAATGTTAAATAAAGTTAATAAAATTTTGTTAAAAATATCAAAATCATACAATTTAATTTTTTTAAATTGAGATACTAAATTGAACTAAATTTTGATAATGGATTAATCCTAATTTTCAGTAAAAATTAAAAAAGTAAAAACATATTTAATTTTGAAAATAACAGATTTCATAAACATATTTAAAATATGTAGTAATTATAATTTTTAATTGTTTAGGATAAGTCTATTAAAGTTTTTATTATAGATGTATAAAATAAAAATAATAATGAAAACTAAATTTTAAATAATTAAAGTTGTTAAAAAAATAAACTTAATTAATAATAATTTCACAAATGTACTCGTGTCACTTGACACATAATAAACTATAAACATATTTTTTGAGAAAAATTCGTAGGATACGCCTGCATTCTTTACTGTAGTAGGTCGGTCCCATGGCCTATTCTGTATTGTTGTTATATTGCAATGTTATTTATGTTGTACACATAAATTGGATCACGTGTGATAAAATTATATTGCAATGTAATATAAAATAATAACTAATTTTTAAAATTGAAATATTTTTTAAAATCTAATTTAAATAAAAAAAAATATTAAGTAATATTCTCAATAATATTATAGCACTTAATATGATGAAAACAATGACCATTGTATTTTTTATATGGATGAAGTGTCTTTCATCAAAGTATGTGTTTATGATATTACTTTGCTAGTTATGGAATTTAAATGCATGTGATGATCATGTTGCTAGTTTTTATGATAGAGGGATGTATAGAGAGGTTAGCTTGAGTAGTTTTAAGAAAGAAAAGTCTAAATTCAAATCTAACACTATCAAGAGATATTAAGAGAATGTATCAATAATAAAGAAAAACATTTTGAACATACAAAAATCAAAGAAAGAAACACGACAAATTGAAGTCATAAAAAGTGTAATTGAAGTTGTTAAAAATATTATCTTTCGCATTAACTAATATAGATTATTCATTTCGGTTACTATTGGCATGTGTCCTAATTGATATTAGTTTACTACTTACAAAATTGTCGGCAATGGTGTTGTTCTTGTGATAAACAATCATATAAGGTCTATATTTGAATATCAGTTGCGTGACAATATTGTGAAAATAATGACTAATGTTTGTCATGGACTATAAAAAAAATATTGTTTCTCTAGGTACTCTTAATTTTCAAGTATACAAGTTTTTTTTATTGGATGTGAAGTCACTAAAATTCTGAAAAGTACTATTGCTATGATAAAAGGTAAATTAAGCAATGGCCTCCACTTGCTACTAAACAATGAAGTTATTGATATTATAGTTGTATCATCTTGTCGTGATTCAAAGTCAGTAAAATGTTGGAATGTTTATTTCGAACAATAGTTGCTTGCTAGATGATAATAAAGTTAGTGAAATTGACTTTTGCGATGTGTTTATGGTAAACAAAGTAATATTTAGCATCATTGTCCATAGGACCATTGATACAATTGATTATATTTCCTTTATTTTGTGGGGGCTTTACTTTTGTTATGTTAAAAGGTTATGTTAAGTTTATGAAGAGTTGAAATTATTAGCGCATGAATGATATCTTATACACTTTTACAAAATGAAAAGGGTCCATGGCTAAGAATAACAAAATGAGCATGATCTAGCAAGCCGACCTGCCGACTAATAATATTTGGTAGGCCAAATTAAAATTTTTAATTTATTTGTCTGTTGTGATCTGTTTTGCCTAACTCGCCAATTTGACAAGTCAGAAATAAGACAATATAAATCGACCTCCTAATATTTTTTAAAACAAAATTAAATTAATTTTTGTTTATTATATTATTATTTGGAAAATTCAAATAAAATAGTATAATTTAATATACTAACACTTGCAAATTAAATTCTTATTATTAATTATGATGTAATAATTTAATATGATAATAATTATTTTAATTTATTGGAATAGAAACATTAATCAAATAAAATTTTAAAAATTATTCACAGTGTACTTTTAATATATACACACCTATATATAATTAAAAAATAAAAAATAAAAAATAGCAAGGCTGATCCTTCCTTTAATGGGACGGGTTAAAATTGTAAATTTGTATAACTCTTTTAGAGATTGTTGTTGCATGTTCTTGAATGTTGGATTGTAAAAACATTTTTTGACTTAAATAATTAATGATTTTTTATTTAGTGAATCAATCTTTATCAATTGCAATTGAGTTAACAACTCTTATTGAGGTATGATTTCGTTCTACTGCTAATTATTCTAATCCAATAATTTGTGGTTGCCTTGCACATGATCATGCAAGTATATTTAAGCTTAAAAAAGTGACACATAAGTGAATATCTGTTGGTTGGTTATCCATGTGAGATAAAAGGTTACATGTTAAGGTGTACGGTAAAAAAAGCTATTAAAGTTGATAATTAGCATAAGCAACCATAGCTTAACTATGAATCACCAAATGATACTATGAATCACCAAATGATACAGTGCATGTCTAGATACAAAATATTTAACCGAAGAGAAATAATTTACTGCAATGAAATTCTCTCTCTTTGTGTATGATAGTTTCATCCAGGTGTTATTAGTCATAGGTCAAAACTTTCTTCATAGTAATTTTGAAGAACAAATATACATAAAAAAAAATCAGAAAGTTTTACAAATTAAAGACAAACTAAAATAGTATTTGTAATTTAATATTTAATAATAATTTTTTTACTTATATATATATATATATATATATTTATGATTATTTGAAATATATATTTTTATTTTAACTTTATATAAGAAAAACAATAATAACTTTGGTAATATTTAGTGTACTTTAACTTGACGTAAAAAATTAATCATAGTAATTTTGAAGAACAAATGTATATAAAAAAAATCAGATTCAAAAATGTTTAATATAAATGAGATATAATAAAATAAATAAAATTATTATTTCATACAATTTTGTTATAATTTCTCATATTGTATGGTAATATAATATGCAAAAAAAATATTATTAAAAATTCACAGGAATATTTGTTAACTGTCTTTTTAGTTATTTTTTAATCGTTGATATTGTTTAAAATAACAGAATAAAACATATTAGATAGAAAACAAGAATGGATCCAAATATATAGAAAGTACTATATATTTAGTTAAATAGAATTATATTTTCAAAATATTACTTTTTAATTTCCAGTCACCGATTTTATTAAAATTATTTAAGTAAGGAAGTTATTTTTTTCCTAACTAAATTATTGTTTAGTCACATAAATACATATCAAATTAAAAAATATATTTAAATGATAAAAAATTAGTGAAAACAGATGGATACATACTGTATATGCCAACATTTACTTTGTGCTTATAAAAAAATATTAAAAACTGATTATTTTAAAATAAAAATATTGTTAAATTTAGAAAAATATATTTAAAAATAAATCTCCGTATTCGTATCTTTTAATTTTCAAAAAATTTAAATTAAGATCAATAACAAATGTATAATTAATTTTTAAAATAATTGTTAAATATAAAATAAAAAAGAAAGATATGTACAAAAATAAAATAAAATAATAGTTTAAGATAAAAGAGGTTTTTAGAATAATGGTTAAAAATAAATTATTTATAAAATAATTAATTTTGGGTTAAATATGTTTTTGGTCCCTTAACTTTTAGTAAATTTTGGAATTAGTCAATTTCAAAACTTTTGATCAATTTAATCATTCATATTTTGAAATACATAAATTTAGTTATTTTAATTAAATTTTGTTATGTTTATTTAACATTCCAAGCGTGTTTCGTAATAGTATTTGACTTAACATTAAAATAAAAATGTGTCAACAATATAAACAACTCAACTACAATCCTTCTTGAGATGTGTATGAAACATCAAATAAATCTAAAATGTGTCAAACAATATAAACAACTCAACTACAATTCTGATATGCGTATGAAACATCAAATAAACCTAATAAAATTTGATTAAAAAAACTAAATCCATGTATTTCGAAAGATGAAAGACTAAATTAATCTAAAATTTCAAAATTGACTAATTCCAAAATCTCCTTAAGGTTAAGGGACAAAAAAACATATTTAACTCATTAATTTTTGAAATAATTAAGGATAAAACTGATATTATAAAGCATGGATACAAAAGAGAGAATTATCTTTATATATTACTAGTGTAAACACAGGCGCTATCGCGCCTGCGTGTACACATTTTTCGAATTATATTTATAATTGATGATATTGTAATGTTATTAAGTTAATGAACAAAATAAAAGTATAT
>Ga0214545_1002425_pt1 | contig 35866 bp, 20 predicted proteins | sample CNSS4metaG_FD_160064 | JGI IMG/M metagenome (GOLD analysis project Ga0214545, IMG submission 160064) | Root nodule microbial communities from cowpea collected in UCLA plant growth center, Los Angeles, California, USA - CNSS4 | ecosystem: Host-associated > Plants > Roots > Nodule | place: USA...
TAAATTCGATCATTAGTATAATGTTTTAAGAAATGAATTCTCTAACTGAATTGATAATTAGTCTAATGCTTCAAAATATGTGAAGAAATAGAGTTTATCTTCTTTTCATCAATAGTTTCTTTTTTATCACTTTTAAAAAATGAATTTATTCTTTTATTTTTTATCGATATACTTTTCTTTTGTAAATGACATTAAAAGATAATTTATCATAGTATTTTTTTATAATTGAGACACATAATTATTAAAAAAAAATATTATAATCAAGTCATAATTAAAAATCAATCATGAAAAAACACATAATACATTATTTCTTTTTCTTCTATATTCATAAAAAAAATGAATATACAAAAAAACTCATGAGATAAAAAATAATATTTTTCGTTATTGAGACAAGAGACAAAAAAGGGATGTGATAAATGACAAATGAGAGCAAAAATAATGAGTTTGTTTCTAACTTTTTTTTCTTCAAGAACAGAAAGAAAACATATGAGAGTAAGAAATGATTATAATATTAGAGTGAGAAATTATTACAATTTATGAAGAACTAAAAGATAATGAGAAAGAAAATAAAAATTATCTTAAAAAATATTTGGCTTAATTACTCTTTTGATTCATGTTTTGGTTTAAAAATGTTAAATTGATCCTCTAGTTTTTAGTTTTAATTTGGTCCCAATTATTGAAAAATTGATACAATTTGATCTTTTACTATAAATTTCGTTAAATTTTTTAAAACAAATCAATGACTTTTTTTTTTATTAAAATTGAAACTCTTAATATATGGTTTGCTTTGTTGGTGTAATTAACATTATTGTAGGATCAATTTTTGAGAAAGAGAGGAACCAAAATAAAATTAAACCTAAATATTTCTATTCTTTATTATATTTAATTTTATGTTTTATTATCTATTAACACTAAATTTTGTACTTTATAAAATAAATAGAAAAATACAAAATTTAATTTTCATCAATTTTTAAAATATACTACCTACAATTTAATAAATTTTAAATATATATATATATATATATATATATATATACATATATATATATATATTATAAATTAAAAAAAAAATTGGGGGGGCCGGGGCACCTCCCTGCCCCATTAAAATCCGCCACTGCATATACCAAACATAGATATGCGGACTCAGTTGGTGTAAAGAGTCTTGTTCTCAAAGTAAGGGTTCCTTCACTAAATTGGGAAATCCTATGTTTAACATCCTTAGGTTCTAACACACAAACATGTGGTAAGTTCTACAAATAAGCATACTTCTATGAACAAACAGTAAGATAAAGAACTTAATATATAGATAATTAAAGAACTTAATATATAGATAATTAAAGGACAATACACTTGAAATTAAGAGGCTAAGTTTAATCCCAACGTCCATCTCCTCTTTCGTTTATTTAGTTTATCCTTATCAATATAAAAACCAAACATCTCCTGTTTAATTGTATTGGAAAAGTTGAACCCTAATTGGCGTCTCAACGGTGAAATATATTTGATTGTCCTCCTTGAAAGTAATAAGTATAAACTTTTTTGTCTAGCAGATTGGCGTCTTTTGGCTATTACCTGAACTTTGAATTTTGTAAAGTCTTATGCACGAAGATTTAAACTATCTGGAAAGTGTAAAATAGAATATTTTAATGTGGTTGCAACTTCAAATTCATTTACAAAAGTAACAGAAATAGCAGAATAGGCATCTCCTTGCCATGCTTTTGAAATGAGAACACTGCAAGGACTTAAAATGAAAAGGCACATCACATCACTCAGCAATGCAAACTTTATATTGATGGATCATATTATGTGATACTAAATAATATAGTAATATACGATCAAATATATAAAAAACTGAACTAAAATAGGAGGGATGCACCTAACCTTTGTAGTAGTGCAAAACAAAGATGATGCTTAAGAGCCGCAGTAGCAAGCCGCTGCAGTTGGCCCTCTCCCTTAAAAAATAAATTTAATATCGTGTGGACCAATGATCCACATATCAGATATTAAATTGATAAGAACAGATACTACACTTGATCTTAGCCAAAAGGCCGAGAAAGGTATGCTTTAAACTCACCAAATGTTGAACTTTTATATTCTGACTTTCAGGTTGTTGTCAGAGTCCTCACCGATGTGGGATTTGTCACTTAATTGATATGTTCCAGACGTTGTTCAACCATTATATTGTTCCCATGTAGCTTACATTAGATTTTCTTCTCAGTTTAGTCATACTTTTTTCTACTTTTTTTTTTTTTCTTTTTTTTTTATTTTTTTTTTTTTTTTCTTTTTATTATTTTTTTTTTTTTTTTTTTTTTTCACACGAAGTTTACTTTTAATATATCATCATTAGATTTTCTTCTATAACTCTTTACAATTGGTCCTAACCAAGGACTGCTTTGGAAAACACAATTCATATTCATACTAACACCTTATCAATAAAATAACTTTCGAAAATGAAAAAGTTTGAGAACAAGGTTTAGCTATGCTATTGAATATTTTAGATAAAAACTTGTATTATTTTAAATAAATCTAATTATATGTATACTTGTGATATATATATATATATATATATATATATATATATATATATATATATATATATATATATATATTATTGTGAGATGTTTTTTCTCTTAGTGGAAGGGTATATGTATTGTTAGATGTTTTGACATTAAACTCCATGTTTATCTCATTATAGTTAAGAATCCGTAGGACTAATTTTTTTAAGAGTGTTTTTTTTCATTCAAAAAGGTTTTGAAAGAAATAAATATTCGAAGAAGTTATAAAATTTTAATAAAGAAATAGTAAATATGGGAAGTTTTTTTTTTAATATTATCATTTTGTTTACTAAATAGTGTAAATATTAAATACAGCCTTAGGTTTTTAACTCCTAATCCCTCAAATTCTTTTGGTTTGTGTTCTAACCAAAAGGTTCAGAGTTTGATCAACTAGAGCACTCTTGTACCTCTCCTTCCTCAGGGTTCTGTTTTATGTCCATCTTTTCGACTCCTTGGATTCTTTTCTTCTTCAATGCTTATCAATTTTTTCTATTTAATTCATGTATTTTGTCATGTTTTGGACAATTACTCGAGTTATCAACATTTAACTCCTCATTTACTACCTCACACTTCTATCTTAGCAATCCCACTAGTATTGGTCTAATCGGCCTTGGGCCTAGCAACTAGATCGGCCTTGTAGTAGTTAAAGACATCAGACTTTGGATAGCTAAATACCATATTAGACTTTGGGCAGTTAAAATTGTGGTTCTGCAAATCATCCTTTTAAATAATTAATTCATGGTCGATCTCCTTGATTTTCCTACAGTTGATCTTTATAAGGCTAAGTACTAAGGTTGATCTTCCCGTGGTCGACCTCTATAGCCAATTTTTCTAAGGACGATCTCCTTAAGACCGAGTACTATAACCTTCCTATGCTCGACCTTTGTGTACAACCCTGAGGTCAATCTCCTTGAGGCTAAGCTCATTTCAGTTGAGCTTTGTGGCCAACCTCCTTAAGGTTGAGAATTGACTACGATTGATCTCCCTAAAGTAGAACTAAGAAAATGGAGCGCATGATGATTTTGGCGAATAGATCATGGTGAGAAATGGAAGCAAGAGTACGAATCAAAGCGAAAACAAAATGACCAAGAAGATGTACTAATCAACACAAAACTCTTCTAAGACAAGTAGTAAATTTAAGGCATAGCCTTGCAAGGTGGAATAACAGTTGAAAATGAAGTAATTAGGGTTGGTAGTGTCGACTCCCATATTGATCTCTATTAGGGAGAAATCATTTCATAAATCGGACGCAAAGAGGAGTTTGTGGTGGTTGCTTGGTTGTTGGAAGCCACACTCTTCTTCTAGAAAATCTTACCTAATCTCGACATGGTGTGCCATGGGAAGCAAAAGCGTGGAAGATGTCAAGGCGACGAGTTTGAAAATGACGAGTAAGAGAGAGAGAGAGAGAGTCGATTAGCAACACATGACAAGAGGGTGATGCCTTGAAAAATAAAAATTTTAGGTGTCAGGAAGTGTTTTACTGAAGCCCTACGGTAGGCGCCAAAATATTCTAGCCAAAAGGTTTAGAGTCCAATCAGCTAGAGCACTCAAAGTGTCTTGTCCCTCTTCTCCCTCAAGGTTCTCCTTAATGCCCATCTTTCCGACCCCTTGGATTCTCCTTCTCTTCAATGCTCATAAAATTTCTCTATTTAATTCATGTCTTTTGTCATGTCTTAGACAATTACCTGAGTAATCAGCATTAAACTTCTCATTTACTATCTCATACTCCTGTCTTAGCAATCCCACTAGTATTGGTCTAACAACTAGATCGACCTTGACCCTAACAACTAGATCGGCCTTTTGATACCCTTTTGGAAGTTAAACCAGATCAGACGTTGGGAAATTAAAGACCAAATCAGTATTTGGGCAATTAAAAACCATATCGGCCTTTGAGCAATTAAAGAACAGATCGACACTAACACCACAGTTTGCAAATACTATCCCACTTAACACATTCAATCTTCCTACCTTCACATTCTCATCCCCATAAAAAAATCTCTTTGAATCCTCTCAATTTCTTTTTCGACAGATTTTGGTAATTTAAAAGTGATGACAAATTAAAGCAAGCAAGTTCTATCTGAAAAAGATAAGTGTTTACCTTTCCATTTGGCTTATCTCTACCTTATTTTCTCAACTACACCTTTCCACATGCCTTTATTTTCATAACACGATGTTAATTAACATGATCATTTAAAAGTATATTTGAGGTAATAAGCTGATATGTAAATTTATTTGGATCTTAGTTATTTATTTCTCCATCTTACAAAATTGTGATGTAAATGAGTTTAAGACTGATTATGATTGTTCTAGCCAAAAGGTACTGAGATCGATCACCTAGAAACACCATGGGGCCCTTTTGTCTTCCCATTTTGGATGTTTCAATGTCTTTGTGTCTTTATCTTACGATTTTTCAATTCCATAACGTCATGCCTCCTTTGATGAACATTAATTCTAATAATGGCCATGTCATTCGCTTATGTCCCCACGAGTCCTATTTGTAATGCCGCTTGGCAGGACTGGCCATTGGGCCAATGGCAAATCGGGCATTGGACCTATAACCATACAACCCCTCAAGCATTAACTTCTAGGGGTGCCTTAATCTGGCCATACCTTAAACAGTTATCTGAGTTATGAGCTTTAATCTCCTCATTTACTATCTCATACGCCTCCTTACATGTAGGATAACTACACATATTTGGAAATTGTTTGATTTTGCGATTTTTGGAGAGGGATATCTTTTGAGTATCATAAGTACAAAGATACATTTTTGTCAATTTTAACACGTGTTTAAATAATTTTTTGACAATTTGATGTGAAAAATGTTATTGTCAAATATTGTTGGGTTATAAGTTTTTGGTTGGTATTGTGGTTATCAGGAAATCTTTGTGGATTTAAATTTTTGCGGGTGGTATTTGCTTTTGTTTGGTCTTGGGAGAGAGTCCATGAGGTGGGTATCGTTTGTTTCTTCATCTTTTTCCTCTTCTATTTATGTATTGCTGACTAAAAGAAAATACATAAATAATTATTTATGGGTCTCTTTAAAAATGATTTATTAGAGAAAAACAACAATAATAAGATATAAGTCCAATGCGTATAGAAGTTTGACACTATCTTCAATCCAAAGTTAAGATAATAAATTTACGAATTTTATTCTTTATATATTGTTTAATGTTCTTATGTTCAATCAATCTAAAATTTAAATTCTCCTACAAAACAAACAACAACTAACATTTGGCAATAAAAATAATAATATAAGATTTAAACTCATAGTTAAATTTTAACTGTAATCTTGAACATGATATTAAATAACTCACTTAGGAAACACCCTTATTCTGGAAAAGTATTCTCTGTCACTATATGTAGGTGGAAGAAGATGATCAACCACTCACTCCCCTATTTTAAAAGTCGATCTTTAAAGAGACTTCGTTGTTCATCTTCAACCTCGCCATTGCCCTATAATTGCATACAACTCCTCTCACGTTAGCGATGTGATGCCACGGGGTGGAAAGTTTTACATTTCCAGAATCATTTACAAACTCCCATATTTTTAAAATATTTAGTATCTCCTTCTAACATCACACATCATTTTTGTTTTGTTACATTACACATCCCTTTAAAGAAAATGATTGTAATGATGACAAAAAAATTTAAGTTTGTGCAAGTTGTTTGATAATACCTCGTACAAGTGTAATTTACTCTACTTGAGTAATAATCTAGCGAAATTGTCTCTCAGAAATTTTCAAACTTGATTTTAGGTTATCTTGTTTTGTTAATCTATTGTTCAACTACATGCATGTGTTTTATACTACCTTTCCTCTTTGTAGTAGACAAAGACCCGTTGTCATCGCCTAGTAAAACTCCACGTTGCACCATGATTAAGCATACAGTATCATGATTAATCTCTTATTTTAAGCATAAAACCATTCCCATTTATCCTAATTATATACGTTTCCCTTCCCAGGTAGCACAACCCTATGGTCGGAGATTATATAATCCAAGTCAATACTTATAACTGTAAACCTATGGCAAGAAAAAGTTGACCAGCATTGATTATTGCACGTGCCACTGCACTGCGCATATAATTAGCTAGAACGTCTTTATGTATAAATAACTGCTGATGGATCAAGAACAGATTTATTGGAAAAACACAGTATCAACGAGAACTTCATTCATTTTAACGGGACATGTTTGTTTGAATTTCAGCCTATTGGTCTTCAAGACAAACTTTCGATTCTAACTGATGAATCTTACCAGGAAATTCATCGTATAGGAACACAACATCATAATATATAAGTCTAATTCATATAATCGATGAGAGATTTAAATATTGTTTATTAAATATGCTGAATTTTTTTTTTATACAATCACAAACATTTGATAAAGAAATGTTGAAAATTGTTTACTGTAACATCTCTACAATGTGTTATGAGCCATTGTATCCATCACCTGGTATTTTCTTTATGTTCATAGAAAGAAAAAAAAAAGTGATAAAACAAATCCATAGTTATCTGTATCTAATATAATAGTTCGGCTTAATTAAAGTTAAAGCTAATCTGATCTGTGATACAAATCACGTTATAAAATTATATTATAGTCTGTTGCTGTTCTTCATTGCTGGTGCAACAAATGCACGTGAAGAGAAGAAAAAGATCATGTGCATCCCATGATGTCAGAAGCACTTCTCTATATAAACAACATTTCCTTTGCCATTTCATTCAACCAAAACTCTGCGTTTGAGATTGAAGAACTCATACTCTTCAATATCACAGTCAAAACCAAAAACAAATCAAGACCACCCTGTTATGGCACACCTGAACCAGCCATTCACAGTTACTTTCCTTTGTATCCTTTTATCTCTTGCTGCAGTTGATCCATCTTTGGCTCTGCATAAACCCTCAAACCAAAACCAAACAATGGCTTACATAGAGTCCTCTTGCCAAGGAACAAGGTTCCCTGATCTGTGTATACGTTGCCTAGCCAGATTTTCAAATTCCATCATTGATGGCCCTCAGCACTTGGCCCATCTTGCCCTTTCGGTGAGCCTCTTAAGGGCACTAAAAACTAGGGCATACTTGGCAAAAGTGGCAAAGGAACTTGAAGAGTTCAAGAAGGATAGAGTGTACCTTACTGTGCAAGATTGTGTGACCCAACTCAGTGATAGTGTTGACCAACTTTGCCAAGCCATCAAAGAACTTCGCAGGATGAACAAAAGCAGCATCATAGATGACAACTTCTTGTGGCACATAAGCAACGTTGAGACATGGGTAAGCACTGCCTTAACAGATGCTAGCTATTGTGTTCAATCTTTCCCTGGAAAAAGGATGAGTAAGAGGACTGCTACTATAAAGTTTAAGGCACAAAATGTTGCAGAGGTCACTAGTAATGCTCTGAATTTATTTCACAGATATGCTTCTAGTTACCATGTAGCAGCTGGAACCACCATCAAACCCTAATTAACATATGCTACTATTTTTTTATCAGTCACATAACATATGCTACTTAATCTCTTGTTTAGTCATGCGAATGTCACATGGTTTGTTTTCTTTAGGTTGGTTGACATGAATTGTCCTTAGCCAAGAATAATATGCATATGGACGTGTAAGTCAATGTATTCATTGCAATGAGGTTAAAACAAGTTTTGTTTGTTATACAATTTAATTGATTATTCAATGTAATTGCGACTGTTACAAGTCAGAAATAAAAGTTTTTAGTTTTTCTTTTATTTATCATAGTGATATAAAATATTTCAAAAAGTTTTGTTGATATATAATTAATCTTCACAAATATTTTGATTTACTATTTTTATTGTTGATAATGATCCTAATATTGAATAATAGTTTTGATGATGTAAATAATTGTAAAAAGTTCGGAATCCTTAGTGATATTTAAATATTTGGCTTGCTTTGTTGAATGATTGTGTCTGTGCAAGCATATGCATAGAATAGCTTGAGAGATTAGTTGTAATGCTTTAAATAAGTCAATAAAAGGTTAGTAATCAACTTAAATTAAATCTCAAATTTTAATCTCTTAAAGACATAAGTTTTGTTTAGAGAAAGAAAATAATCTATGTTAAGACAGAAAACTTAGTAATTATACTTCCATTCGGTTAACTATCTTATTCGAAAGCTATCGCAAATATTATTGATCAATTATTTACTGTTTTGAAAAACAAAAAAAGAGAGTTCCTCATGTTATCCATTAAGATCACTGGATTAATTAGAGTTAATTAGAGTTGAGATGTCATCGCAAATAGTCAACTGTTGCATCAAAACATTGATTAATTTGATCTTAAAATTTACCACGGTAATTTAATGAAAAATTATTTATTATCTCTTTCTTGGCTATATAACTAGAACATAAAAGCAAAAAAACATCATTATCTTTGTTAAGTAAACTTAATTGTGGGTAGTTGTATTTAATAATGTTGGTATAATTCATTAGTTATAGTTTTGGCAGTGGTGTTGTATTTAATGAATGTAGTTGAAAGTTCTTGTCAAAGGGTCAAATAGTCCTTGTACTAGTGGTCAATGTAAATACAAAAAGTTATGATATACTGAGTGTTTATCCATACATATGTTTGCCAACAAATTGGCATCAAAGCTAAAGAGCTTGATTGTCTAAGTGCTTAAGAAAGAGTGTTTGAGAGTTTGAGCGAGATGACCAACCTTGCAAACAGTATGCCCTTGTCTAAGTTAATAAAAGGCATCATCTATGACAATTGGAGTTTACAAATGAAAGCCCTCCTTGGTTCTCAAGAAATATATGGGAAGTACTTAAAAATGGGCACCAAGAACTAGTGGATATTGAAGAACAAACGATTGTCCAACTTGTTCCATTGAGAACAACGCAAGTAAAGGATAAAACATATCGAGTTGTCATTGAGTCTGACTTTGAGAGATAGCAAATGCTAAATCTTCAAAAGAAATGTGAGATATATTGGAGAAGGCTTATAATGGAGATAATCGTGTAAAGCAGGTTAGGCTTCAAACTCTTAGAAGCAACCTTGAAAGCATGAGGATCAAAGACGTCGTATGAGTTGTCAAGTAGTCTCTTGTGTTGAGACCATGGTGAACCTACTTGGAAGGAATGGAGAAGCGCTGCCCATTTGTCGAGTGGTGGAGAAAATCTTAAGGTCGTCAACTGACGACTTTGAGAATATTATATGCATAATTGAGGAGTCCAAGGACTTGTCAACTATCTTGGTTGAAGAGTTTGCAAGGTCACTTGAGGCACATGAGCAGTAAAGAAGGAAGAGTAATCTCTCAATCAAGCACTTGAAGCAAAGGCAACCATTAAAGATAAGAAGACTCCTTATACTTAGAACACTCAAGGTCATGGTTGTAGAGGTAAAGGAGGATATGAAAACGGTAAAAAGCAATTCGGTAAACAAAACTAGTGTGGCCGAGGACAAGGTAGGGGTCGTGGAGGTAGAGGCCGAGGAGGTTAGTCAAGCAACAAGGAGTTGAGTGCTTTAAATATGGGAAGTACAATCATTTTTTGCCAAAGATTGCTATAGTTATGGGAAGGTCGGGCATTTCGCGAAGGACGACTGGTCTACGAGCAAGAAGGAAAAAAACTTCCTCTTTGAAGATGTTGAGGAAGAAGAAGTATTGATGATGTTGAGGAGTTCAAGTGTTGACTCAAGTCCGAGTTGTTCTAATAACTCGGTTTGGTACCTTGACACAAGAGCAAGTAATCACATGTGCGGGACGAGAACCTTTTTAAGGTATTGACATGCGAAGCCTGGATGATTTGTTTCTTGAAGATTTGATGAAGCTTTGTTAAAGTAACTTGAAGTCATTGCTTTGGAATCATGCCTACATTGATGAAGTTATGAGGATTTGATGGTGCTCATGTTGAACAAGCCTTGAACGCGTGCCCTCCATATGGATAAATCATTAGGAAAACAAGCTTGAAGTTTGTAATTCTCTTTATAAACCATTTAGCATTTATTATATGTATAAGGCCTTTATTATGTCTTTTAATCTATTGAAATATTTTTCAATAGGTTAAAATGTGTCTTTTAATCTGTTGAATGGAGTTTTAATAGGTTAAAATGTTAGCTGCAGTAATCTTAAATTGTGAGTTATTCAATCAGTTGATTTATTTTTTAATCGACTGATTTTACTTAAGTTAAGTGAAATCAACTGATGGATTTGAAAATAACCTGTTGAATTTCATAACAATTTGACTATAAGAGTTGTATTTTTCGAAAGAGAGGTAAGAAGACTATTTTTAAGTGTGAAACTATTCTGGAAACTTGGGAATTCTCTCTCTTTCGTGATCATACAGATTGCAGCTGGTTAAAGTTGATCTTGGATCAATTCTTGGAGCATTTTGCTTAGTTTTGAAGCTTGGAGAAGGTGTTTGTGGTAGGCAAGGCTTTGCTACCACTAAGGTTTAATCTTTCTCAAGCTTTGTGTGTGTGCTTGGTGGTTTTTCAAGTCTGCAAGAGGTGTCTTGTTGTGCTGGTGTGATTCTTGTGTGATTCAAGAGTCTTTTATGTGTGTTTTTGCATATTTTGAAAGTGTAAGGGTGTAAACTTTGTAAATATTTTGAAATAGTGCAAAGTTAGGCTCAAGTTGCCTTGAAAAACTAGATGTAGCTCGAGTTTGAGTGAACCACAGTATAAAAATCTTGTGCACCAATGTTTTTCCTAACCCTTCTCTCTTGGATTATCATTTAAAGTTTAAACAAAACTTGGATTTAAACCATCTTTTTTTTATATTCTTAAGTGTTTTGTTGGCATCTACAGCATTGAGCATGTTTGTATAACTCATTGGAACTTGTCTTGATTGATCTTTTACATTGTTCGTGCTTTAAATCACAAATATGCATTTATATATTTTTCCCAATACTTATTTTAGGCGACTGTTTTTATGATTCAATCGATTGATTATACCAGTACATAATTTGTTTAGTAAAATCAATCGACTAACTCTATTTTTGATCGGTTGAAAGTGTACTGTCCAGAGGTGTTTGCATCCAAACTTGGTGATCGAATTGATTCAATTTAAAAAAGTTTTAAACCTTCAAAGACATCCTATTTTTTAACTAGCCAATTCAACCCCCCCCTTCTTGGCATTTCAACCATTTCAAAACTTACAATTGGTATCTAGAGCTAGGTACTTAAAATTAGCTCAAGTAAGATCCTACATAGACCCCCTATGTTTAGTGGCATTAATTACCAATTTTGAAAAATTAGGATGAAAATCTTTATTGAATCAATAGATCAAGAGATATGGGATGCAATCATAAATGGACCATATACTCCTAAGCATACTGTTGGAAATGTGTAGGTTGATAAGCCTTGGACTTGATGGACTGAGGAAGAAAGGAGAAAAGCTCAATATGATTGCAATGCTAAAATATCCTCACGTCATCTCTAAACATGAATGAGTTTTTTCCTGTCTCACAATGCAAGAATGCAAAAGAGATGTGGGAGGTTCTTGAAGTGACTCATGAAGGAATCAATGACGTGAAGAGAGCAAGGAAGCATGCCTTGATTCAAGAGTATGAGCTATTCAAAATGCAACAAGGAAAGTCTATAAGACTCAGGAAAATTAAATAGTTAATTAAATAATTATTTAATAAATGTGGATAATAGAAGCCTTTAAGGCATTTAATGCAGAAGGCTATAACGTGGAAAAGTACTAGCTTAAGTGGTTGAGAGTACTTAATTATGTGAAAGGACTTGGGTTCAAGTCTTATGTATGCCAATTGTGTATTATTTTAGATTATGCATTATTTTGATGATATACTTGAATGCTATACGTGATAATAAAATCCTAAAATTGTAGGAATTATCATAAATATGAATTGGTTGATTTGGTTGTGCATTTGACTTGGTAATTGATGGGTTGTGGGTTCAAACCTTGCTAAGAACTAATTAACTCTCTTTTTGCCAAATTTTCCTTTCGCATGAATATGAAAGGGTTAGAAACCCTAGCAGCCGAGGTAACCTAAGGGTTGGAAAACACTTGGTTATTTACCATTGATCAGCCTTAATCTCCATTTTAAATTAAAATTCGTTTTAATGACTTAAAGGGTAATTAAGAGAGAGTTAATTTTGAGAGAGAAAGGAATTAAAGAAAAAAGGGCTGGAATGTGTGTGTGAGGGTTTGGCAGAGCTTTTCCAGAAGCAATTCGCATTGTGTGGAGCAAAGAGTTGGAGTGTAAACCATCGTTGGAGAGGGAGCAAAGGCAAGGAAGTTTTGGATTAGAGACACACACTAATTCGAATTGGGAGCAAGGATTTCAGGTAAGGGGAGTTGTTTGTCTATGTTTTAAAATGCGCATATGCTGTTTGGACCTTGCCTGAGATAATTGTATAAAAACTCTATGAATTCGCGCTGATTTTCGAGGTTTCTAGGTTTCTGCCCAGAAACCGCCTGGCGGTAAAACCCGTGCCGCCAGGCGACACATATACTTTTAACTATGTTCTTGATTTTTGACATGAACCGCTTGGCAGGGATGAATGTCCGCCAGGCGGTGTAACACTATTGCATTTTTTTGTTGGCTTGCAGTTTGCGCAGGGGTCGTTGTGCTTTTTGAATGCGTTTTGTGAATGATGCTATGTGTTCATAATATAAAACTTTTAGAATTGGGGGTTTGATGGTGCTGTGAGAACTCTTTAGAGAATTATCATGGATAGTGGTGGGGTTTTGGAAGAGATGAACTCATATTTGAATTATCGTGGTCAGTGTATGGGTGGGTTAGATAGGCTAATATCATGGAACGTTGGGATGGTGAATCATGTGTGGATTATCGTGTTTTATTCAATTGATGATTTGGGTCGAGTTTTGGACAGTCTAGTTGTATCGCAGGGCAGCAACCTGGAGGTTATTTGGGTTCTGATAGACCGCCCGGCGGCGCTTAGCTTGCTGCCAGGCGATGACGAACACAGAAGCAAACTCTGTGGCAGGGATGAGCTGGTCGTGAGAGAAGCAGTGGCGAGTGGATTGGAAACAAAAAAAAAGGACTAGTGAACTAGAAAGAAATAGAATATTGAAATCTGGTGTAGTTGAGAGACTAAGAGAACTAAGAGGATGGGTTCATTAGAGGTAAACTGATTTGAAGTATTGATTTTGCATTGATGAGAGATAAGGTGTAAAATTGGTAGAGTATCATTTATGGCTTTTTGAGATTTTAGCTGAATCATAACAGGAGGAATATGATTAGAGGGATAGAGGTTAAAATGTGTATTGAGAAATCATTTAATTGATGGTGAATCCTAGACTCTCGGGGAAGTAATGATATAAGGATTTGAAGGACTCATTTCAAGGTAATACAAGATTATATGGAAACCAGTAGGTACTAAGTTGAGATGAACAGGGTTGTTGGGCATGTTGTACAGCAATGAGTTAGAATGGTCTAAAAATGCAAGTGTACGTATGTCAAGGAGGAATCACAAGGTTGATACTTATATCTATACGAGAGGGAATCATATGAAGTGTACATAGAACCATGAGGTTAGGCAGGAATGAAAGAATCATGATGTCTTGGATTGGAATGATGATTGGGGTAAATCAAAACGAGTTTTGGAGTGCATAACAGTTAGGGAAAGCTTCTGGTATATCGCCTAGTGTACCATCCCGTCCGGATATTACTAATTTTTAATAAAATAAAGAAAATAAATAATAACGTCGCATTTAAAAATACCTCATTTCCCAAAACGCGGGAAATTTAAACTTTTATAAATGCAAATGATAAAACCAAAATCCATAATTACAAAAGTGGAATAATCCAAAAATGTATCAAAAGAGTTGACAACTTATTTCCAATAACAGAAAATATATATAAAGGTAAAACTCCCAAGCTATCCCCTCTCCGCAACTAAGCTTCACCAGAACCACCTGCATCAACATCATCTGCTCACGTGTACCGCGTACACGATCATCGCCAATCACAAACAGATAGGGTGAGCTTAACAGATAAAGCATATAAAAATGGCATACACATATATAACACATATATATCGGCAACACGTTCATCCCCCAATGAATTCCATCTTTTAAATTCATACTACCTGGCTACAACCAGGTTATTCGTGTTCTACATCCTCTAGTGAATACTTCAAGATGACTTGTTGCCATACCTATCGGCCACAACCGATAGAGCACGTCGGGAACCATTGTTACGGATCATACACTGTAACGCCAGGTGGAGTTCCCAAATGCGAACATAGTTCGCAACGTCCCAAGACTACCAAACTCGTCAACAAACTACTGAGGAGGGCAATCTATCTGGACCCATCCGTACTGGCCACAACCAGCACATTCACACCGGCAACACTCGCCAACCCGAGCCACAACTCAAGGGTTCCTCGTGTTCATCTGCCATCCCGAGCCACAACTCAAGAGATGCGATTCCGAGCCACAACTCAAGGAATACCACGTGCTTAACCCCTATCCCGAGCCACAACTCAAGGGATACGTTCCGAGCCACAACTCAAGGAACACCAGCAATCCCACCTTTGAAGCATCACCAAAAAGCCTCGTAGATCACGCCTACAGAGTCAACAACACAAATATTGCTGTAGTAAAATCATCTAGCAGGGGACACGTATTGCTAGGCGCTGCCCGCTTCCAAACCGCTTGGAAGGTATAATGAGTCGAACCTTGGCTCACATTCAATAATTAAATTTTGGGAATTTAATATTATATTTGCGCTTAAAATTGTATTTAGTTGCATATTATATTATTGGATGTTCTTGAGTTTAATAATGCAACTGTAATTTAATTTAGTTCCTTAAAAGTGTAAATAATGAAACTTTTAATTCATAATTTAAGTCCCAAAATCATAATTTTGGAGAGGAATAGTTCAGGTACTAAATATACCCCCAATTCTCATGTTACACCCCCCCTTTTCAATTGGATTATCTATTTCTGAAAAAACATATTTCTGGAGCTAACTACACCCCCTGTTTTCAAGTTTACACCCCCTTCTGTAATTAGACTTCAATTTCTATTCTGCAGCCCTCCTTTTTACTAAGCTGCACCCCTATTGTCACTTAAGATCCAGTCCACCAGATTTTGCCACGTGCCAATCCTTCACTTAATAAAATAACCACTCATAGTTTGCCACATCGTCAATCCTCCACTAATTCAAATCACCAATCAAAACATGTCACCTCATCACTCTCTCTCCTTCACACAACCAAAACCCTAACTCTAATCTCCTTCTTCTCTCTCTTCCGAACCAACCCACTCCGCAGCCGCCACGACCACGTCCGGCCACCACTGCCCACGCTAGAAAGCCGCCATCTGTCGCGCCCTCGTCAGAAACCTCGCCACCGTTGCCGCACCAATGGTCTGCGACAGTTGCGTCTTCTCCGCATGTCCCGCAGCCACCACCACGCCAGGACTGCACTCGCCGAAACAGCGGATTGCGTCATCCTCTTCGCGCATCCTGCAGCCACCACCACGCCGTGACTGCACTCCTCGGAACAACGGACTGCATTTTTTAGCACGAAGCCGCCACACCATCTTCTTCCTCACGCCTCCCTCTCCGGCAAATCCCGCGCCTCAGAAGCGCCTCCATCTTCTGCGACTCCATGGCCTCCATCGCCTCCATCACTCCTCTATACTCGAGTTCGTGAAACCCGCATAAGTCGAGAATAGTGCAACACCATCGCGTCCATGAACGAACCAAAATTACCATTGCAGATTTGCCATTAATATCCTGCGACCTTCGAAACCCACCTCTACTCGTGACGCACACTACCTGCACTCGTTCGAACCATTCTCGCAACCATCCCCTCTACCTACCACGTTCACCAATACTGGAAAATAGCAATAGATCGATTACGCAGTCAAACCGGTGGCCATAATCGGAACCTACGAAAAGTCCCTTGCGGCAACCCTCACGGCAGCCAAACGCTAATTGCAGAAAGGGATTCTGATTTGGGAGAGAGACTGCTCTGACACGTGACAGCCTTTCGTTGGACAGTCCACGAGTCAGCAGTGTGGTCCAACAAGCTATTTTACACTATATCTGACATGTGGTTCCTCTATAGAATCCTAAATTGCCTAAAAGAGGAAAGAATCGTCTGGTGGTAGTTCATCACCGACAATTTCTGGAAATTCCCAGAACAATAAATTAAAAGGAATAAAATATCAATCATGAACATACTAAATTCAACATACCAATCAAAATTAAATTAATCGATGCATGAAATTACCCTATTTAGCATGCCAATCAAATTAAAATTAATCATGTTCATACCAATTCAGCATACCAATCAGAATTAAATTAATCGACGCATGAAGTTACCCTATTTAATATGCCAATCAAATTAAAATTAAAGTTAACGCGTAAAACTGCCCTAACTTGGATTCCTTTGCTAAAAATGGAGATTATTGGGAGTTCCTCTTTTATCACTCTCCAATTTCGTATTCCTCTGACTATGACACAAAGACAAGCACAAAAACCCTTCTTCTCACCTAAAATTTGTCTTTTAATGATACCTTAATTGTATATTAATGAACTAAAATGAAAATTGCCATTAACTAGAGTTTAATTACCATTCAAGGTCTATTTAGTGGCTGTTTTCCAACCTCCCTTGCCCATTGTCAACTAGGGTTTCTCTACCCTTTCACCTTCATGCCAAAATAATTTTAGCAAAAAGAAATTAAATTTGTATCTATCAAGGTTCGAACCCATACCCACACCAATGTTAATTTCCTACACAACCATTCAACCAATTCATGTTTCATGATATTTAATATAATTCTATGATTATATTATCACTCAACATGATCAAACATATTATTCAAAATAATAATAAATTAAATAACACACAATTGGCATACATAAGACTCAAACCTAAGTTCTCTCAAATAATTAAGTACTCTCAACCACTTGAGCTAGTACTTTTCCACGTCATATAAATCAATAATTAATACCTTAAAGGCTCCCACTACCCGCATTTATTAATTAATTATTTATTTAATTATTTAATTTTCACGGGTCTTACACCTAGCGACACGATTGTGTGTGCCAGGCGATTCGAGCAACTTGACACGTCCCTGTAACCATTGGCGACTAGCGACAAGGTATAACCTGCCAGGCGGGAGACCTGCAACAAGAGGTCTGGAAGGGGACTGGCGCCTGGCGGCAAGGACTGAACCGCCAAGCGGTCTAGACTGGTTTCGCCTAGCGGCGCTTGGGCTGCGCCAAGCGATGATGTTGCTGTTAATGACTTGTGTGTGTTGCGTTTTAAGCAATGATGCTATACTTGGATCAAGAGATGTTGTGCCATGAGCGGGTAGGTTCATGGATGGTGGTTAACATGTGATGATATGAGCGGGGAGGTTCATATCCAATTACTCTCGCGTGGGGATACGAGCGAGGTAGATTCATATGTTCCGTGCTCACGCTTGAGAGATGCCACGTGTGGGGAGGTACGGGACTGGTGGATCACATATGTTGGACTACAGGCAGGTAGGTCCGTAGACCAGGACTACGAGCGGGAAGGTTCGTAGAGCAGGACTACGAGTGGGGAGGTTTGTAGAGGCAGGACCACGAGCGGGCAGGTTCGTGTGAGCATCATATTCCCGAATCCAAGGCTAACCATTTGTGTGATTTGGAGACTAAGAAGTCTTGGGGTTAAGGTCTTGGCCAAGAACTAAGTAGATTGAATAAGATGGGTGTATGACTTATCTTGCATATTATATATGTTATTTTTATTTTCTCAGCTCACCCTTTCTATTTGTGTATGGCGATGATCGTGTGATTCGTTACATGGGAGCAGATGTTGATACAGGTGATGCTGAGGACGCTCAGGCGATGGAGTGAGGGCTAGCTGGGATTAAGCTAGGATTTTATTTATGTTGTCATTTATTTTTTTGGATTTTGGAAATTGTAAAGTTTTAAATACTACGATTTTAATAATTATGGCACGATGTTTAAATATTTTAACCGCGTTTTGGGAATAATAATATCTTGACTTTTTAAATTCTTTTCTTGAGATATTTATTTATTTAAGTAATATTCCTTAGGGGTGTTACAAAGTCTATAGTGGATGTACAAAAGAGATTCACTCACATAGTCAACCATCTCATAAGTTTGGGTAAGGAATTTGACAAAGAGGAGTTAAACATCAATGTGTTGAAGTGTCTTGATAGATCTTGGCTACCAAAGGTCACAGCTATTTCAATAACAAGAGACCTATCCACATTGACTACAATTGCATTGTTTGGCAAGCTAAGGGAGCATGAGATTGAGATGCAAATGCTAAATGAGCTAGAGTCAAGTGAGAAAAAGGTAAGGAACATAGCTTTGAAGACTAACACTAAGAAGAATGATGAACCCGAGGATGGGGTGACTGAATAAAGTGATAGTGAAAACTTGAATCTCCTTTCCAAAAGGTTTGGTAAGTATCTAAAAAAGAAAGGTAGCAAAGGTAATCTCAAGAGGTATACTTCCAAACGAAATGAGTCAACTTCTAATTTCACTTGTTATAATTGTGGAAACCAAGGACATATCAAGATTGAAAGTCCAAATGCTAACAAAGAAAAGGAGAAGAGTTTTGATAGGAAAAAGGAGAAGAAACCAAAGCAGAGACGTTCGTACATAGCATGACAAGACAATGATGACTCTACAAGTAGTTCTTCACAAGATAAGAGTGAAGAAGCCAATTTGTGCCTCATGACTGGTTATGAGTCATCCTCTTCATGTTAAGTAATTTCTTTAGACAAAAATGACTACAATCAATTGTTGCATGATTTTGAAGAGTTACATAATGAAGCAAACAATATTTCTACATAAAACAATCGATTGAAAGGTTTAAACAACTGGTTTGAAAACATATTTTGAATATTTGGAAATGATTTACAGTAATTCAACCGATTGTTTTGGAAATCAATCGGCTGAAAAACCCTGTGAAAACTGCACAGTTTTAAAAAATTAATTAAAATACCTTTTGAAAACCTATGCTAAGTTCACAAGAGGGGAAACAAACTTAGAGGTTGTTCTTAGTTCTCAAAACTGTGTGTTTGGCAAAGCTGAACTTAGTTACAATTCTACTTTCCAAAAAAAACTAAGTTTTCTAGTTTCTTTTCAAAAAGTAAGCCAAATGAAATGTCATTCATTTCTTGCAACTATTGTATGCAAAAAGGTCATGTTATTAAGAACTACTATGCTAGAAAATATGATGTTCCTAAAAGGGTCATGAAATGGATCCCAAAAGGATCTAGAAAGGTATAACCATAATGGACCAAACCTATCAAAGGGTACCAAGTAATCCAAATTTATTTTGCATGTCATAAAAAGTGATAAGAAAGATTTGTGGTACCTTGATAGTGGTTGTTCGAGGCATATGACAGGTGATAAGACCAAGTTTACAAAGTTGGAGTTGAAAAAGGAAGGGTTTGTAACCTATGGAGACAACAACAAAAGGAGAATCCTTGGAAATGGAGTCATATGCAATGGAGACACATCCCTCTATAAATAGAGATGTTTCCCCCCTATTAAAACCACTTTGAGATGTATAATGCTATACTGCCAAAATTAATTTGTGCCATAAATTTGTCTCTTAGTCATTGCTAAAGCCTTCCATCAGGTTATTCTAGCCAACCTTCTCTAGTGTTGGTCCAACCTCTCTAAGAGCACCATTAACCACCTTCATCATACCACCATAACCTCCAAATCGAGAGCTTGACCCATCATTTACCTAGCTTTCATGCCATTTCCACCTTCATAGTCACCATCTTCTAGCTTTGGCCCAACCTAGCTTGAGGAAGAGGCTATCAGATACCATATTACAATATATAGAAAATAAAGACATGACAGTAATATTATTGAATTGGAGTGAAAGTTACAAAGAAAACTCACAAGAAAGGTTATTATATAATAGAGTAGAAAAGAAAACTTATAAGAAACTAAGAAAAGAAAAGGAATAATGACATAAATAACTGATCCAACAATTTTCAATGATATCTACACCATATCGAGACTAGTAGGTTGTCGGCTTAAGGCTTTGCCACCCTATTGGTGTAAGATTCGAGAAATTTAAATAATTAAACAAATAATTATTTAATAAATGTGGGTAGTGGAAGCCTTTATGGCAATTAATGGTAACTTTCATGATGTGGAAAAGTACTAGTCCAAATGGTTGAGAGTACTTGATTGTGTGAAAGGACATAGGTTCAAGTCCTATGTATGTGTCATTTGTGCGTTATTTAATTTTATTATTTTCTTATGATATGTTTGGGCGTGATACGAGAGTATAAACTTCTATATTTATAAATATTATCACAAAAGATGACTTGGTTGAGTTGGTTGTGCACTTAAATTGCAATTGTGTGGTAAGGGTTCAAACCTTGGCTTAGACAAAATAACTTTCTTTTTGCTAAAATCAATTTTGGGCATGAAGGTGAAAGGACACCAGAACCCTAACCTAAGGGAGGCATGTTGTCAATATCAAAAGAAAGGAGTTCTGAGCAATTCTTAATTGAGCAAGTAATATCCAAGTTATGGGAGTTCCACTTTGTGTTTTAATACTAATTAGATGATTGCGTGATATGTTTGATGATCATGATACATTGCCTACTGTTTTCGCTTGGGTTTTCTTCGTATTTCTGGAAATTCCCAGAAACCTCCTGGCGACGTCAAATGAACTGCCAGGCGACGCATGTCATAGAACCCATTTTTTGGTGTTTTCCTATGAACTACCTGGCGACGGTGCGTGTTTTGCCAAGCGACGCAAACTGGCTTGGCCAGTTGTTCCTGTCTTGCTTGCGTTCTAAGAATTTGTACTGCTTGAATTGGGTCCTTGCGTAAAAATATAAGATTGTTTATGTGCTTATGTGTTTATGGGACTGAGATTGGATGTATGCGTGACATGTTTATGAATCCGTGAATGAATTTGGGGATTTAGGGTTCACGTTGGGGTTGGTGATGAATAAGCATTGAATTTGTAATTTATGGATGTGTTGGTGTTATGGAAATAATGTTAATATGAATAAAGTATGAACCTTATATAATGTGTGCACTTGAAACTATATCAGTATGATGATGGGTACTATAAATGAGATTGTTTGGGGGTCACGACGGGTGTGGGGACATCTCGAGTTGATTCTCCAAGTTGCGTTCCTTTGGGTTTTGCGGATGATTTTTGCAGGACTTGGGTTATTTGGCAAGGGTTTTATTCCCTTGGAACAGGTGAGAAAGCAAATGGTAGTGATTATATGGGTGGGTTGAAGGGGATGAAATGCATGAAATAATTAAAGGATACTTAGACAAAATGTGATGAATTGTATGCTTTGAACTGTAATTTTGTGTTCGCTAGAATGTTGATCTATAATGGAGATCATAGGTATTCATTGGTAAAATAATGTAGACATGATTGTTCACTTTGACATGTCTAGTAAAATATTACTATAGTACAAAGCCCAATAATTGTTCTTATAAAATCTTGTAGGAAACTTGGAAAATTAGTGAAAAGATGGATTAGAAAAAAAAAGATTGAAGTTCCAGTATGCCAATATTGTATGGGGTTGTAGAACTCCAATTGACATGATTTTGGAACGGGGTGAAAGTTCACGTTCTGAAATATAATTTTGGCTTAAAAAACAATAATTTTGGATGAGTGGAACGAGAGTTATGACTATAAGATAAATCTGGGCAGAATGGGTTTTTTTTCTGAATTTAGGTTAAGAAAGAAGAAAAGGTGAAAATGAAAAGGTGGAAGGAAAGAATCACTATTTCCAAGAGAGGCTACACACAAATGATGAGGAAGTCCTTTGATACAGCCAAGGGTTCTTGAATCACCCAAGAATTTAGGAGAATCACTCTCACTAATAGATAGAAAAGATAATTTCTGAACAAAACTCAATCTGTTTTATTGATAAAAATGGTTCAGCTTATATAGGATCAGAATTACAAAAGACCCATTAATTGCAATTACATCCCACTTAAGCTAATAATAATCCACTCAAACTAGTAATGATCCACTACTTAATGAGTGATTGTAACTAAAATTGTCGCAACCAAAAGTCATCCAAAAGCATTCAGCAAATGTCCTCTTGGTCTTCTAAAGGCTGGTTCTTAAGTTGGCAAATAGGCCCTTATTACAACTTGAAAATAAAGCAAAACTAAAGCCCTTTAATTGGTTAACCCAAAACATAATTTGGTCAGCCAATTTTACAAAGCATTGGGTCCTTATTTAACCAAACTAATAAACTACAATAACTTGGTATATTAGTCATTCTCCATTTGGCCCATGATGCAATTCACAACCTTGGTCTTTTCTCCTTGAAACTTGTGCTTGTATTCAAATAATATGGACAACACTTTTTGTAGATCTTCTTTTTCTTTCCTTGCTCTAGCCATTATCATAGGTCCTCCAAGTTCTTCAAGTGAACCCTTGCTCTTGTTCATTGTCACATCTCCATCAGTAACTATGAGGAACATGGTGGGAGGAAGAGAAAGATCCTAGTCAAAAGTCGAGTAGTTGAATAACATGGTGCACTTAGAAATGATGCAAAAGCTGAGGAAGGTGTTTGAGTCAATGAAAAGGAAGAATGTTGAGAAACTAGAGGCCCTATAGGCAGAAAATGGCCCCTTAGCGGGTAGAGTCAAACCATTTTAATTCAAACAAGTGCGAAACGTGAACCCACCAAGTCTAATGTCAATACCACACTGCAAACTAAGGTTGACAACCACCTTCACTCTAACCCACAACCATTGACATCAAACACTACCTACGGAAGTCTCACACATCGCCCCCCCCCCTCCCCACCCAGTAGAAGACCCTAACACTAGATCGATATCATAACATTGCCAACCCAAACGAGCATGTGGACATATACATGTTGTAAGTCATTTTGTACGCCTCATTGGATGTGATACTCTATCGTGTTTTCCCCATGTCATTGAAAGGACCTACAATAAGTTGGTTCACGCGATTGTCGTCCCTTTCCATAGACTCATTTAACACTTTAGTCACCATGTTTAGAGCATAGTTCGCTACGACCAGACCACATCACCTAACGTTAATTGTATTGGTCATTATAAGGTAGAAAAAGACCTAGTATCTCAAGTCATTCATGGAGAGATTCAGTAAAGTGACCCTTAATAGAAGGGGCCTCAATCCAGATGTGGCCATGCACCATATGGTCATAGCCTTAAGACTTGGACCCTTTTTGGAAAACTTATGCAAAAAGTTGGTTATGGACCTATACGAGCTATGGCAACGAGCAACCAACTTCATGCAGCTAGAAAAGCTAAGAGAGTTCTAAAGCCAAGTGAGAAACGAGGCACATGTAAAGAAGAAGTTGGTAAAGAAGAGTCGTTTGACACCCATCCTCGAGGAGGCCACACGACTTACCCAGAGGGCCTAGGTTCTCTAGCTACACCCCTCTGAATGCCAACCGAGCTAGGATATTAGAATGAATAAGTTCTTAGCACAAATCTTCTATCACTAGTGAGGCACACCCGACCCCTCTGGATGCAAACCAAATACAAGAAAAAATTGTTTTATGGAGGTTTGTGTTTACATTACCAAGGGTTAAAACCCCCACTAAGTCATTTACTTAGGGATACAGTTTCCTCCATTAAACCATTCCTTCGGAGTGTATTTGCTAAGGTTTTTTTGAACCCCCAAAAATTGTAATCATTTATCGAGATTTTTTATCCTTTAGTATTTAAGGCGGGCGGGGGGGGGGGGGGGGGGGGGGGGGAGAGGCAGTTAAAGCCCCTGTTTAATTATGTATGTTTAAAACTCTGGGCAACTACCATGAGTTTTGAAACCTCTGTAAAATACCATGAGTTTAAGAACATTTGTAAAATACAATAGGTTTCAAAACCTCTATAAAGTACCATAGATTTTAAAATATTAATATTAGTTTGTGTTACACATTTATCATTTATGCATTCATAAATATTTTTTTCAACCACAATTATTTATATTTCATGTACATAAATAGGTATAACACTCATCAAATTGACAAGTTATATATAGATAACTAAATTTAAATTTATACTAAAATATAACAAGTATACACACTAAAATTCAAATTCAAGTACAATATGAGTTAGGAGAAACTAACAAAAATTTTCATGAAATATTACAAATGAAAACCTAATATATGGTTCTCAAAGCACAAAATGGTTCAAATAACTTCCAGATTATATTAGATTCTTCAACTATCACATATGATCCTCTCGTGTCCAGAATTTGTTCTATTAGTTGGCACACTTCCTTCATTAGAAACCTACAACATAAATATGTACCATAATTAGAAATCTACATGGTTCAACCCAACAGATTTGAGCACACAATTCCAATTTGGTATGCAAACTTTAGAAATCTATCTAGGGTTTGAAATAAGCTCTAAGAGTCTGGTATGAGCGACTCATTTCCCCTCTTATAGGCTTTGGACCTGTATAAAGCAAATGTGATCCATCATTGTTGCTTTTTACCTTCGTTGAAGGGTGTATCTATGTTCTTATCTATATTAATGATATCATTCTCATAAGTTCTTCCTCTATTCTATTGCAATATGTTATTTGCAAACTACACCCAATTTTTGCTCTCAAATAACTTGGTGATCTTAACTTACTATGATATTGATTCTATGGATGATAACATCTACAATTGAACTTTTGATGATATTTCACTTATTTACATTCTTTTAAATTAACATATTATGAAGCCATATTAAGCACATTTAAAGTAACTATTCAAAAATACTTAAAAAGAATTTTCAAAAGGCTACAAAAGAGCTTGAAAGGCTTAAGAAACTTTAGATAAAGGAAAGAAAAATTAAGAATAGAATTTTGTATTTCTCCATAACATCAATAGTGGGGATACAATGTGTGTGTGTGTGTGTGTTTGTGTGTGTGTATCAAGGACAAAATAAAATTGTCCTTATATGCATAGAATGAGTCACCCTATTGTAACAAAATGCATATAGATAATAACAAAAAAACATAACACATATACAAATAAATCTAAACAGAAATATATTCCTAATAGTCCTGCTCAAACTTAAAGGTTATTGAAAGTAATCAATAACATTAAGTTTGTCACACAAAAGGCAAAAATGAGATTGAGGGGGGGTTAGTGAGAAGGTCAGCAATTTGATTAACAACAGGAAGATGAGTGACAATTGAGGATTGATTGAGGACTTTTTTCACGAACAAAGAAAATATCATGCTCCATATCGTGCTTTGATTATCATAAAAAATGACTAGTGTGGTATAACAAATGTGAATTTCCTTGAGAAAGGATTGTAACCAAAGAATTTAAAGGCAATCTATATTCAGACTTAACACTGGAATGGGCAACCAATGTTTGCTTTTTAGACTACCACAAAATCTAATTCTGTAAAAAACAAAGATACAAATATCTAAAGTGGACCTTCTATCATTGATAATTGAAGCCCAATCAGCATCACAATAAGCATGTAAGGTCTAACAACCTTTGTAAACCATGAGATATAGAACCTTTTTAGTAGTGTAGTATGTGTTTAAAATCTTTTCAATGATCTAATAGAGGTCGAGCCATGAATTGACACACTTTGTTGACACTATAACTGATTTCATGCCTTGTAATAATCATATTGTAAAGCACCAATAATAGAGCGATAAAGAGTAGGGTCATCCATATAATCTGAACCAAGCTTGGACAATTTGACTCCTCCTGGAAGACGAATAGAGACACCCTTAGGATCAGTCATGCCAACTTTATCTAGGAGATAACAGATATATTTTACTTGTGATAAAATAATAGAACTATTGAAAAATCGTTTTACCTCTTTGCCAAGAAAGTAGTCAAGATCACCAAGTTGTTTGAGAGTGAAAATTGGGTGCAGTTTGCAAATAACATATTGCAATAGAATAGAGGAAGAATCTTCTTTATCTATGTTTAAGCTAAAGGAGTCCAAATCCTCCCACGTAGGCATGAAGTTTTCCTTGTTATCATCATAATTTTTTCTTCTTATCCTTATTTTTGTTATCTTGTTTAGGACATTCTTATATGAAATAGTTTCTTGCGATCAGAGTATATTATATTTTCTTTGTACTCTATGATCTCAACGTTTAAACTTCTTCTCTTTCCCATATCTTTCATGTTTCTTTAGCATGCTCTTGAATTTGTTGGTTAGGAAAAGCAACTCTTTATCATTGTTTGACTTTGAATCATCTTGTTCATCATCTATAACCTCAGAAACCTTGGCTAGGTTAACCCTTTTAGGTTTGTGAACCTTGAGAGCAAGATTCTTATTTTTATTCTCTAAGCAGCAACACCTATTCATGAATTATGAGAATTTCTACAAGCTCCTTCAATATATCACCTTCAAGTCCTTTGAAGATCATAGTGTAGTTTCTTAAGCCCTCCATTGAGTTGGAAGAGTACTTAGGACTTTTCTATGGCATCATATCTATCAACTTTGTGATCTAAGTCTGTTGATGATTATCTTAAACCTTTCAATCATGGATTGGATGGTCTTGTTCTCCTCTATAGAAATTATTTCATATTTACACTTTAGCAACATCAATTTGCTTATTCTTATTTCTTTAGAACTCTTTTGTGGGATAAAGCTAGACCATATCACATCTCTTTTAACACATGTCATGCAATGAAGTTTTGATCGTTCTTCTTCATATAAAGAATAAAATAAATGTGTCTAGTTTTTGCATTCAATCGGTGCTTGTATTCCTAATCAACATTGCATAATTCATGTGGCATGTGCTTACTACTAGCATCATAAGAGAATGACATACCATTCTAAACAACATCAAAGTGTTGTACTCAAGAAATACAGTCATCATAAGCTTTAAGTAGTTGTACTTCTCAATTGAATAAGGGTGGACAGTTTTTGGTTTATTCATTATTCTCCTTAGTGTTTATCAAAGGATTGTGTCTCTATGTTAAGAACTAACCATAAAGGCTAGTTATGATACCAATTGTTGAAACAACTGACTCTAGAAAGAGATTTGAATAGAGCATGAGACTCTTTTCTCATAAGACTAGACTAGATCATTTAGAGTATAAGAAACACAAATAATAGAACACAACTTTATACTAGTTCATCCAATTTCACAAGTTATATCTAGTACCCATTAAACCAATATCTTAAGAGATTCCACTAATCAAATAAATTATTACAGAAGCACACAAAATACCACTTCTAATTACAACAAATACATAAATCACTTTAACATGCCCCCTAAACAAAGACCACACTAAACAATATGTGAACAAACTCTTAAAGAGAGAGCAATCTAAGCTCATTAGGTTTCACGTGGTGAAGAATTACAAGATTTTTAGCCATCCAAAAAAAAACACTTAATATTTGTATGAATTGTATTCAATTGTTGTATGTTTTTTTTTCTTCTCTTTCATTCCTTTATATATAGCCTTCTTGAGATGATTGCATCCTTTTTTCTAATATACCCTCTTTGCTTCATCTTTGTCATGTATGTAAAATCTTCTACATGTAGGCTAGACTAGAAGCTTGATATAGAAGGCCTTGATCTTGTACAAGCTTTGTGCTTTCGAGATAAAAAATAGGCTTAAATATATATTTAGTCCCTATTTTTGTTAAAATTATTCAATTTGGTCCCTATTTTCGTTGTTTATTCAATTTGATCATCATTTTTGTAAAATCGCATTCAATCGAGTCCTTTTGGCAAACAGTGTTAAAATTGTTAACGGAACAGTGACACGGTGGAACTGTTTGGGTTACGTGTCAAATTTTTGAATATATGATGGCACACGTTGGCACAGTGTTTTCGTTGTAAAGAAATTGGAGAAAAAAGTTTGAATTACGTAAAAAGATAAAACATGGTAAAGTTAAAAAAATTAAAAAAATTGAATTGAAGGTTTACTGTAGCGAGAGTTCGAGAGGAAATTGGGCATTTGAGAGTTCGAGAGTTCGTTGAGTGAAAAATTGAAATTGGGCATTCGAGAGATCGAGAGATAGGGAAAAATTAGGATTGGTGAGAAAGAGGAAAATTAGGGTTCTTAGATGGTGGAGTTTCTTGTTCATCAATTAGGGTTCGCGAAGAGGGGAATTTGTGCTTGGAGAGTGATTTGTGATTGAAGCTTCGAGATTGCGCTTGGAGATTGTCAAGCAAGAGGAGACATACCTCTCAACCACGAATTCTGAATCACCAACTGGATTGTGCACAAGTTTCTTGATGGGCACAATTTTGCTCGAAACCTCTCAAACCCTAATTTCTTCCCAAAATCAATTTCAGTGACTTTTAAACCTACAATGACCATAAAATTTCACTATGCCAACTTCACTGTGCCAACGTCACTGCCAAAAATTTGACACGTAACCCAAACAGTTCCACCGTGTCACTATTTCGTTAACAATTTTAACACCGTTTGTCAAAAGGACTCGATTGAATGCGATTTTACAAAAATGAGGACCAAATTGAACAAACAACGAAAATAAGGACCAAATTGAATAATTTTAACAAAAATAGGGACCAAATATATATTTAAGTCTAAAAAATAATCCAAATAACTATAGCATTGATAACATAAGATAGTAACTGAAAGTGTACCGTGAACCATATCTGTATTCATAGAAGATTATTTTGACTTACTGTGATAAAAGCTTTTTATACTTTCATTTTAGCATTGAAGATATGAATCCTTATATTTATAACAACTCTCAAAGTATATGTTACAAAATCATTTGTTTATACGACTTGTTTATGTAATACTAAACTTAACGAAAGTTTGATATTGTAGCTGATTGTACCATTGGATGGTCTTAAACTCCTTTAACTAACAGAAGCATGTTCAAATAATAATAAAAATATTGTATCATCAATATTCTTTTTCACAAAACCTACAAATACAATTTTAATTTATATCAGCCAAATTGCAATTTAAGAATTTGTATACATTCTTAAATACAAACGACACATTTTATCTTGGGTTTAAGTATGTTCTTAGTTCCTAAATTTTCATACAAAACTAAAATTCATTTTTGTTCGAAACTAACACATTTTGATCTTCAAACTTTAAAAATGAATAGATATAGTCATTTCAACCCCAATACATTAAATTTTTTTTACATTTAAAACATATTTTCCAACAAACATCGAAGTGAACACATGTTTGACATGTAAAACAAATTTAAGGTAATTGGGTTGGAAAAAACTATATTAATTCATCTTTAAAGTTTAGGAATTAAAATATATCAAAATTTCAAATAAAAATAAATTTCAATTTCGTGTTAAAATTCAGAGAATAAAAACATAATTAATGGTATCTTTTACTTTTAAAATAAAAGTATAGCCGCTGTATCTTATTTGTTTATAGCGTGCTTCCTTGAAGCCAACCAATCTTGGTAATAAGGCATTCCAGGTAGAAGTTTGAATAGTAACATAAAAATAAACTAAAAGTCCAATGAGTAATCATATGCCTCGTAAAAACTGAGTGTAAAAACCAAATGGAAGTTTAATTAGTGTAAGCCAACCAGATTAGTACGAAACATCAAAAGAGCTGAAAAGGGTTAGAATTTAGAAACCAAATGCATAATTCATGTGGCATGTGCTTACTACTAGCATCATAAGAGAATGACATACCATTCTAAACAACATCAAAGTGTTGTACTCAAGGAATGCAATCATCATAAACTTTAAGTAGTCGCAATTGAATAAGGGTGGACAGTTTTTGGTTTATTCATTATTCTTCTTAGTGTTTATCAAAGGATTTGTCTCTATGTTAAGAACTAACCATAAAAGCTAGTTATGATACCAATTGTTGAAACAACTGATTCTAGAAAGAGATTTGAATAGAGCATGAGACTCTTTTCTCATAAGACTAGACTAGATCATTTAGAGTATAAGAAACACAAATAATAGAACACAACTTTATACTAGTTCATCCAAATTCACAAGTTACATCTAGTACTCCCTTAAGCCAATATCTTAAGAGATTTCACTAATCAAATAAATTATTACAGAAGCACACAAAACACCACTTCTAGTCACAACAAATACATAAATCGCTCGTAACTATTACATCTTAACCTACCCCCTAAAACGAAGACCTCACTAAACAATATACAAACAAACTCTTAAAGAGAAAGCAATCTAAGCTCATTAAGTTTCACGTGGTGAAGAATTACAAGATTTTTAGCCATCCAGAAAAAACACTTAATATTTGTATGAATTGTATTCAATTGTTATATTTTTTTTTTCTTCTTCTCTTTGATTCCTTTATATATAAGCTTCTTGAGATGATTGCATCCTTTTTCTAATATACACTCTTTGCTTCATCTTTGTCATGTATGTAAAATCTTCTACATGTAGGCTAGACTAGAAGCTTGATATAGAAGGCCTTGATCTTGTAAAAGCTTTGTGCTTTCGAGATAAAAAATAATCCAAATAACTATAGCATTATAACATAAGATAGTAACTGAAAGTGTACCGTGAACTATATCTGTATTCATAGAAGATTATTTGACTTACTGTGATAAAAGCTTTTTATACTTTCATTTTAGCATTGAAGATATGAATCCTTATACTTATAACAACTCTCAAAGTATATGTTACAAAATCATTTGTTTATAAGACTTTGTTTATGTAAGACTAAACTTAACCAAAGTTTGATATTGTAGACCATTTGATATGTAGCTGATTGTACCATTGGATGATCTTAAACTCCTTTAACTAACACAAGTATGTTCAAATAATAATAACAATATTGTATCATCAATATTTCTTTTTCACAATACCTACAAATACAATTTTAATTTATATCAGCCCAATTGCAATTTAAGAATTTGTATACATTCTTAAATACAAACGACATATTTTATTTTTTAGATTTAAATATGTTCTTAGTTCATAAATTTTCATACAAAATTAAAATTCATTTTTGTTCGAAACTAACACATTTTGATCTTCAAACTTTAAAAATAAATAAATATAGTCATTTCAACTCCAATACATTAAATTTTTTTTACATTTAAAACATATTTTCCAACAAACATCGATGTGAATACATGTTTGACATGTAAAACAAATTTAAGGTAATTGGGTTGGAAAAAATTATATTAATTCATCTTTAAAGTTTAAGAATCAAAATATATCAAAATTTCAAATAAAAACAAATTTCAATTTTGTGTTAAAATTCAGAGAATAAAAACATAATTAATGGTATCTTTTACTTTTAAAATAAAAGTATAACCGCCGTATCTTATATGTTTATAGCGTGCTTCCTTGAAGCCAACCAATCTTAGTAATAAGGCATTCCAGTAATAAGGCATTCCAGGTAGAAGTTTGAATAGTAACATAAAAACAAACTAAAAGTCCAATGAGTAATCATATGCCTCATAAAAACTGAGTGTAAAAACCAAATGGAAGTTTAATTAGTGTAAGCCAACCAGATTAGTACGAAACATGAAAAGAGCTGAAAAGGGTTAGAATTTAGAAACCAAATGGAAGTCTAATGTACTTTATAGATACATACAAAATTTCTCACAAAAATAAAAGGAAAAAGCAATTACCTCTGCATCACGTTTTCTTAGAAGCTGCAAAATAGAAGTCCAGTAGTTGTAGAAAGCAGAATTGAAATAGGGATTAACATCTAAAGTAGATTCTGGGATGATGTAGCAGGTATTAAAATCTGAGTTATAAAAACCAAACTCTGCCGGTTAGCAGTACAATACAAGACAAGAGATGATGTTAGGTGCATGGTGGTGCCATTGTCAGCACTCAGAAGCATAGGCCGATGACAGAAGTGATTGGAACTGGAATTGATTCAACATCACAGAAGAGGAATTTGTACAGAAATATAAAGAACAAATTCAATGATCTAGTAAACTTGAGAAGATATTAGGATGGGGACAAATCAGAAGATTCAAAGATCCAAATAATTCAGTTGAAAATAATGAACATAATTAGAGACCTTGACAAGTGTATACTGATGACAAAAATATAATAGAAAAGTAACAAAGAAAAAGAAAAAAGTTATGAGTGCTACAACAAATCTCAGAGCCAAAACAAAGAATGTGGTCAGTCAGAACACAGCAGTTGCAAATTTCGATTTGAAATAAAGAACGATTCTTGACTAATCTTCCTCATATGGTAACTTATTACAACCAAAAAAAGGAGTAATAACTCTCACCTCTAAAACACAAGAAAATGAAGAGAGGACAAGTTATGTAGCTACAGTAGCTTTTCTCTTTCCTTCTCTATTCACAAGTCCTCCACCTGTTCCCTTGAACATCCTCGACAAAATATCTGCTTGCTTAGTGTTTCCCTCCAGATTAAGGCTCTTGATCAGCTCTTCACGGCTTCTCCAATCTGTTGATCCTCTTTTCTCCAGAATTTTACACAAAATGGAATACGCATTGAGGGTCTTCCCTGCTGCTAAGAGAGCATCCAAAACCTTATCATATATTGAAAAATCTATGATACAGTCTCTCTCAAGAACAAAATCCAACAGTTTGAGAGCAGCAATTGTCTTTTCTTTCTCACAAAGAACAGATAAAAGGTGGTCAAAATCTGGCTCACAACCATTGTGCATAAGCAAATCGATTCTTCCCAAAGCTTCTTCCACATGACCTCTCATTAGAAGGGCCTCCAATATCTTAGAAACCAAGTCCATATGCTCCTTCACCCCCTTCTCCACCATACTCTTCATTACTCTGCTTGCAGTTTGAACCCTGCCATCATCAAACAAACTCTCCATAACCAACCTGTACACTGACGATTCCGGATGATGCCCACTCTCAAGCATGCTATCCAAAGCTGTTTTAGCATCAGCGGGCTCTCCCTTTCTTAAGTAACTCTCAATAAGCAACCTGTAAGAATCTGCATCTCTGGGAACCCCTCTCCTTCCCATGATCTTCATAATCTCAAAGGCAGAATCCGGGTTGCCTTCCTTCGAATGTCCCCGGATCAAACTATTAAATGCAACCGAATCCTGCACACCCTTTTTCAATAACTGACGGAAGAACATTTCTGCCTTACTAGTTCGCCCATGATCACACAGATACTCAATCATCAAATTATAAGCACTGGCCTCCATTTCAAAGGCATTCTGCGGCCGCAACACAATTTCCTTCTCAATCAACTTGTCCAACAACTTCTCCGCCTTGTCATATTCATTCGCCTTGCAAAAGCTCTCAATCAACACACCATAGTGGCCAGCCTCGGTGGGAATGCTCAGCCTAATCATGGCCTTGAGCACATCTGCAGCCGCATCCAAATTCCCAGACTTACTCTGAACACTCAGCAGCTTCATAAACACAGAATTATCCTTCGGCGCAATGTACCTCTCCACCATCTCACCCAAAACATCCCTCGCCTCCACCGTCTTTTCAGCATCACATAGCCCCGGCAACAGCGTGGAGAACGTCACTGCATTCGGCTTAATCCCACAGTTCTTCATATCCTCGAAAACCTTCATGGCATCATCAATCCGCCCCGCTGCAACATACCCTTTCAACATGGTGGTAAAACTAATCACATTGGGTGCAATGTCCCTCTCCTTCATTTCCACAAACAACTTCTCGGCATCCTCCACCTTCTTAAACCGAAAATATCCATTAATCAGAGTGTTATAAGTCACAACATCAGGCAAAACACCCCTACTCTTCATTTCCTCATAAAACCTAACAGCAGTGTCCAATCTCAACGACAAAAACATACCCCAGAGCAGAATATTATACGTATGGCGAGTGGGCTCCACGCCCTCCCGCAGCATCGCGTTGTAGTACCTCTTGGCCATCATGTAGCGTCCGCGACGGAGAATGACCTTGAAAAGCGCGTCGTAGGACTTAACGGTGCGATCCACGCCGAGCTCCTTCATCTTCTGGAAGAGCTTCACGGACTCCTGCACGATCCCGGCGCGGCCATAGCTGTCTATGAGGGAGACGAATGCGTCCTCGGTGGCGACCTCGCCGATGCGCTTGTTGTCGAGGAGGATGCAGCGGGCGTGGTTGAGTTTGGAGTAGCGGCCGAGGATTTGGACGATCTTGAGGGTGGTGTCAGGGGTGTGGACGAAGAGGCCTGCGCGTTCAACCCAGCGGTAGAATTGGAGCGCGTGCTCCGGCGAGGTGGCGCCGTGGAGGACGTTGTAGACGAGTGAAGGATCGAAGCTCGGGACAAGAGAACGGATCGAGTTCTGCAAGCGAGTGGTCCAGGCGCGGTTCGCCATCATTCGGCAAATGACGAGTTCGAGATTGTTCTCGCGAGGGGGAACGGGTTGAGATACCGGTTGGGGTGACCCGTGAGAGGGTTCCGGGTCGGAAAGAACTTCGGCGGTGGAGAAGGTAGAGAAAGGGTTTGGTTGGAGAGAGGGTCTCCATCGGAGAAGCTTGGAATTGGAAAGCAGAGCCATGAAATTAATTTGTGATTTGAGAGGAGGCGGAGGTGGAGGAAGAGCTCAGGGAGGGTCTGATGTAGCAGCGCCACTGAAGACACTAGGGTTTAACAGTTAAGAAACAAACCTCAAATGAAACTAACGTCACACTTTCTTTCTTTCTTAATTATTAGTTACACTTGTTTTGTTTGTCTTTTTTTTATGTTTTCTTAACCTGTTATAAATTATAAACTATAAACAGGTTAAAATTTATTCATTTATTTCTAACTTGATCTTTTATTTTCTGAAAAAACTCTCCTTTATTTTTTTTATATTGGTTAAATTATATTTTAGTCTCCATTTTCGTAGTAAAATTTGAATTTGGTCCCTCAATTATTTTTAATTTCAATCTGGTCCCTATTTTGGGAAATTTGACCCAATAAATTCTTTCCGTTAGGGGTGAAGTAACAGTGTTAAATGGAGTGCCACGTGTCAGCTTCTGAATTTTTTGAATTTTTTGATTTTTTGATTTTTTGATTTTTTGATTTTTTGATTTTTTGATCTTTTGATTTTTTTTTATTTTTTATTAATTTTTTTAAAATTTTTAAAAAAATTAAAATTTTGCCACGTGTCAAGTGGACATAGTGCCACATGGCATATTTGGGAGTTGTCATTTTCTCATTCTCAATTTGGTTCCTCTATTTTATTTTTTGTCTCAATTTAGTCCCAATTTTTGTAAAAATGATGCAATTTCGTCCCCCTTCAAATTGAAACCAAATTTAATTTCTATATAAATTGGCACAAATATTTCTATCAAAATTGATATTTCAAGTAAATATTTTTAACAAGATTAAGTTTATTTTAATTTATATTTTACGTTAAACTTTATTTAAAATTGTTTTGAAGTTGTTAATAGAAAATAATGTTAATAAAAAAATTCATAAATTATATTGATATTTTATTACATTGTACTTTAATATTGTTTTTTATTTGAATTTATATTTTAAATAATTACATATTTTTAAAATGT
>Ga0214545_1002428_pt1 | contig 35849 bp, 18 predicted proteins | sample CNSS4metaG_FD_160064 | JGI IMG/M metagenome (GOLD analysis project Ga0214545, IMG submission 160064) | Root nodule microbial communities from cowpea collected in UCLA plant growth center, Los Angeles, California, USA - CNSS4 | ecosystem: Host-associated > Plants > Roots > Nodule | place: USA...
ATCATAATAAAAGTTTAAAATAAATTATAATTATTTACATTTTAGATTATAATACCAAATAAAATTTCATGAGAACCAACACATTTATTAAATTTGCAAACATTAATGAAACCTAGTTGATAAAATTAAAAAATATTTTTTTAAAAATATAAAAGAAAAGCAAATATTCAAATTAAAATATATTTTAAATGTTTGTTTACTTCAATATTTTAAATTCTAATGAATATCTTTTTTATACACTAATAAAAGTTATAATACATTACTTAATCAAAATGATACAAAGGACAAATAATAATCGTAATAATAAAATTTTAACATAGATTTTGTATCTTTTGAACTTCAATTATGTTGGATGGTGATAAAAAAATATTCATGACAATTACATTAAATTTTTATATTGTAGTAAATAAAAGTTATTTATACAATTATAGTGAAAAAATTACAGTATGATTGATAATGAGTTAGAAAATAAAAAATAATTAGATAAATATATCGAAATAGTATTCTACGTAATGAAAATAAACAAGAAATAAAAATATTAAAAAATTAACAAATGTTTACAAATAATTTGAGAGACTATTGAAAGAAATCGCACAAAGGAAAACAAATGTATAATTAAGGGTATGATAAGTTGAAAAATATCTTAGAGATCTAAGAAAACTTTTCAAATATCAACATATATTCTCAGTGGTTCAGAAATAACAAAAAATGTTTTAGTGAAACAAAAAAGTTCTTCAAATCAAACAAAAACTAATAATAAGAATAATAAGTAAATGATTTTTTTTATATTACCTAGTAAAAGAAAGGTTTGTGCTATTAAATACTTAAATTGAGAATATTAAACATTATCATGCGAAAGAAAAATATACAATAAATAAAAATATTAAAAAATAATAGAAATATTCAAATGTGAGACAAAAAATTTTAATTGACATATATCTTTTTAACATAATTACATAAATGATAAGATGAAAAATATAATTGAAATGTGAATGAGTTTCATGACAAACCAAATAATTAGAAGAAATAAAAAATAATATATATATATATATGGTTATTTAATTAATTGAGAATATTTTAATAATTTAATTAATTGTATATCTCCATACCCATCCTCATACCTAATTGAAAAAGTCGGAAATTTCTCATACTCATACTCAGTCAATGTGAGGATTCTCCGTCAAAACGGTGACAGGTTTGGGCAATACCCACGGAGACGAGTTTATTTGTCATCTCTACTTAAAGATAAAAACAATACAAATTTATTTTTTCACCTATTTTCAAGCATGATAATAGGAATTCAATTGTTGAATTAGAGAACCATTTCTTAAAATTCAAAGAATTATAAGTGGGAAATTTCATATTAATTCTTTTGAATTATAGGCAGAATGTTTCATATTAATTTTTTTGGAACTTATTTGTGTTCAAATACAAAAATATCCAAAAAAAAATATGAAATTAGAAAAACTAATTTAAAATGATTTTCATGTCAAATACAATTTCAAAATTATAATTTTTGTAAGAAAAAATATAATAGAATTTCAATTCTAAATTATATATACTTTTGTTATATTAATAATAATAATTAATATATAAAATTTGAATATATTATTTTGGCCTTTAATCATGATCCGTCATTACTCTTATGAATGAAAAAAGCAAACTTTACATTTAGAAAAAAAAAATGTTCTGGTAAACTTATTTCTTTCTATTTAAAATATGAATATAAAAACTATGTTTCGAAAAAGCTGTTTATGGAATTTATGTTTTTTTTTTCTCCTTCCTACGTTTATTTATTTTATTTCCTTTCAGTTTATCTTAGTAAAATGTGTTGGGTGAGGTGCCTGATTACAATTAAAGACGGGAGTGTCTTGAGAGAAAGAGAAGAAGAGAGGATAAATATGTTATTTAAAATAAGTAAAACGAGTGGGTATAGAAGAAAAGGGGAGTATAAATAGTAGGATATTTAATTTTCTGTTTGAACGTGGACTGAGTTTATATCTAAATACCCTATTATATTGCTACACAAATAACGCTAATGCTATTTACACTCCCCTTTCTCAATTTGTCTCCAAAAATTTTGTACTGCGATTTTGTTATCTTTTTGAAAACAACGACACAGCCTCGGATCTCATCTACGCTTTTTCTTCAAATATAATCGGAATTTCAACATGCACCCCCTAAAAATATGAAATAACCAATTTTTCATTTAAGTGTTTTTTAATTTTGCTGCATCTGCAAATTTTTTATCCCTTTTGAAAATATTATTTTAGAACAAAATTAACATATTATCTGGAAATATTTTAGGAAGAATTCAACACTGTATGATTATGGAACACACTCCGATGAAATTTATCATTAAGAAATGAACTTTCAGAAACAGTACGGAATTTGTTCTTTAATGGACCTCTAATATTGTTTTTTTTTTTGTTAAATTTTGAGTTCAAAGCAAGAACTCACAAAATAAGAACATCAATATGTGGCAAGCACGAATATTTTGGGATTGAATGAATTGCAAATAAGAAATGTCGAAATGAGTTGTTGTTTTTTTTAAGTATGTGGGTGCGGGAGGAAAATATGGGGTGCAGGAAGAATGACCCATAAATTATTAGCTAAAAAGGCCTCAAAGCCCATTTGGTTTTTCAAGGGCATATACCCTTCCTAAGGTCAAGTAGCTTTTCAATAAAGCGCCCTTTTGTTCTATTTTAATTATAATAAAATAGTTATTTTTGGTAAGGAAGACTTTCTACCCTTCTCATGCAAGTATATTTTAATGACAACACCATTGACGTAATATCATCAATTGAAATCACTTTATGACACATTTTATGTGGAATAATGAGCAGTTCCACCATCAACCAATTCAATCCATTTTTGCAATTGCTTGCTTAATGTTTGTGAATATTATGTGTTTGAGAAACAACATAGACAAAACTTGCCTACACGTTGCATAAGATGAAGACCACATAAGAATATGTCCTTGGAGATCATTAGAGGGGTATTTAGTCATTAACGATTAATCAAGATTCACATAGATATTCAAGATGAAGTAGAAATTATAGGCTTTTAAGAGTTTTAAGTATTGGATGTTCCTAGTGCTTAACCAAATCGAAAAACGATTGAGTATCTTAAAACAACTTGAATATTTGCTTGAAGGAGGAGTTTAATAACTTCTATACAGGTAAAAGTATTGTGAGACATCTAATTGTTTGTCATACTCTACGATAGAACGAAGTTATTAAGAGGATAAAAAAATCATTTTGGAGAAGACAAAGAGTATGTTGTTGCACTTTAGTTTGGATATATGCTATTAGGGTGATCATACGAGTGCTTATTGGTTTAGAGCATTTAAAGACATAAACTTAGGTCATTTAGTACTAATCATGTACACTTTTTTGGTTTAGTTAATCAAGTTCTTCTAACTAACTTGTAACATTATATAGCTCTATATATAAGGAATGATCATGCTTGTTGCTGAAATAATAAAGTATCAACATGTTGTAAGTTATGTTTATTGTTTTAGTGTGATTCATAATCAATATTCCACTAATTATTTCATTATTCTTGGGTTTAATTGGGTATTTGATGCATAACACCTTGGCTCTAGTTTAACTTCTTCAATTCATTATTGTACACATCAGAATCACCACATCTCCTATAGGAATGAGTAAAATGCACATGAACTAATTAAATTACATTACAACTCAATTGAACCAAAATAAAATAAAATACTATAAACTCTTTTTGAAATACTTGAACTATCTAAATCATTTGAATTATTAATGGTTTTTTTATCTTAAAATATATGTTTTCAATCTCATAGGTTATAGTTCAATTCAATTTATATAGTTTTATTTAGAAAATAAATTTAATTAAAAGAAACTATAATAGAAGTTCGATTCAATTTTTTATGCAATGAAGTTGTACAAGATTGAATATCTTAATGCAGAGAAATCAATATCATCCATTGACACCACTTTATGGCAACGCCATTTGTACACATTTTATGTGGAATAATGAGCAATTCCAACATCAACCAATTCAATCCATCATTTTTGCAATTGCTTGCTTAACGTTTGAGGGTAGCCATTAATTTTGTATATTAAGAGAATGTATGTTTAGAATAATGTAGTTCAATACAACCATTTTTTAAGGCTTAAATAGTCAGTTGGTCCTAGTTTTGGTTAAGTATATTTAATTTGGTTCAACTTTAGAATTTTTGTTCAATTTGGTCTTAAATTTCAAAAATATCATTTAAGTTATTTTACTTAACATCATTAAAATTGTTAAAAAAATAGTGTATATGTGTCATTGTTCCACTATAAAGATTTTTTTTCATTTGCTTGCACGAACTACAAGGGCACAAAATCAATCAGTGTAGACATGAATATTTCTAGTCTCTTTGCCCGTAGATTTGGTTTCCTAACATATTGAGATTCAAGTCCTAGAGCAAAACAAGTTGAATCAATCAAACTTCTAGTCTTACTTTTGTATTATATGTTCAAAATATTATTGTTTAAGCTTATTAATTTGTTTAGCCATTTATAATATGGTCGTATTTTATTTATTAGATTAAAGACTATGGATAAAAAGTGGACTAAATTTTCAAGGTTTAGTGAATATTACATTAATGGTGTTGGCCAAGAAGTGGTGTGGTGCATGATCATCTAATAGGTATAGGCTTTCTAAAATGCTAAACCATTAGAGGAAATACCATCATTTTCTATTTGTAAATGATGACGACATGGAAGATGATATTGATGGTTTATTGCCTGACACATTTAGAAATGTTGTAGAAGCGAGTGGTGGGAACAACAATCCTAACCAGAAAGCAAAAAATGTTCTATAATTAAATTAATGGTCAAAAATAAGAGTTATACCTTATATGTCAAAGTTTCTCAACTCTTTCTTTTATAACCCAACTTTATCTTTTGAAATGTCTTCATGGATGGGGCAATTCCTCAATTTTGACCCATTACATTTATTGAAAGAAGTCATGCAGAATATGAAATTCTTGAATCTTTTAATAGAACAAAGGCCATGATAATAAGAAGATTAATGCATGTTCAAATGATTGACGTTTTTTAGAGCTTGAAGACAATGAAGACCATAACGAAGATAATGAATACAATCTTGTAGAAGAATAAAAATTGTTAGTAGTGAAGAAACATTCTAAGCATCATGCTTTTTAACTAACACTAACACAAAAAAGGCTTTCAATGCCTAATATTTTTGGCCTTTGACGTTAGACCAAACTCCAACATCGTATCGGAAGATGTCAAATTGACATCGGTGTTCAAAACAGACGTCCAAGAACATCGGTTTGGTGAGGGTTCGACATTGAAGAACGACGGATGCCACAAAACATCAATGTCCAATTGACAACATTTCAAACTAAAATTGGGCAACTTTTGACATCTGTCGATGTATTAACTAACGTCAAAGTACGTTGACTGTGGTATAGTATGACGTCCTTTAAGGTCAATTAGTACACCAACAAACGTTAAAAGCTGGTTTTTTTAATAAAAAAAATTTATTTGTATTTACAGTTTTCCCAAACGTGAAAAGTAGAAAATATTCTAGCATAGTTCAAAAAATTTACCAGAATATAGTTTATATCAAAACTAAAGTTATTAACACAAAATGTAACTATTAATACTAAAGCTATCAATAAGACAAAACTAAAAGTTTCTTAATCAACATCTTGTCCTAGACAGTTTTCAAGCAAAGTCCTAATGTTATTGTTAGAGGTGATAGATTCTTGAATCGCTGAAAAAATAATACAACTTCACTATGTATGAATATCAATACATGTCAACAAAATCAAGTAAAAAAGTGGTGAGAAAAACTCCTTCAAATAAAGTTCCTAAAATCCCTTAAAAAATTTGGCCAAGATAGATAAAATATAGGGAAACATAACCAAAATCACATGCAAATCAAGCCATATCCAAACTTCAACGAAGATAAACAAAACTATCCAATAATTGATGCATATCCAAACCTTGAACCAAGTTAGAGGGTGAACTAAGCACGTCAAGCCTTATCGTTGCCGCTATAGAGGAGTCGTTGTCGACAATGGAGAACAGAGGACTCACGCGCCACTGGAAGGGGTTTAAAACACTACATGCATGAAAGCAATTGGTAAAAACGAAAAAGAATCATGCCCAAGGCAGTCAAACAACATGCATTTGCGTTAAATGAACCACAACTTACCTTAGGTGGTGGTCGCACAAGTCGTCGCAACTAGAGTCTTAGAAGAGAAAAATAGAAGAAACAGTGCAGGAAAATAGCATTCGCAATAGGTTTTTGTAACATTTTAAAGCAATTTGACGTCAGATAAAGAGGGCGTCGACGTCCTTCAACTTTGGTTGTAGTAGGGGCCAACGTCCTTCGACTTTGGTTGTAGTAGAGCTGATGTCCTTCAACTTCGGTTGTAGCAGGGCTGACATCCTTTGACTACGGTTGCAATAGGGTCGATGTCCTTCGATTTCAATTACAGCATGAACCGACATCAAAATTGTCATTTTATTATAAAAATATCACCAATCATTTTTTACGTTGACTTTTTTTTAGACAGACATTGATTTGAAGACGTTATAGTCTTTTTTGTATTAGTTTAAGTTTATTGTTTTTATTTTGATATGTTTGTTATAACTTTAAGACAACCGTTTTGATTTAATTAAGTAATTCAAACACTAACATTAAAATATATGTGTGTGATGTTATTGATCGTGGATTCAATTATATGATTTTGTCTATTGATAATTTTTTAAGTGGTTGTACGTACTTAACAAATAATAGTTATATACTAGTTTTCATTTTGAACTTTTGTATGAGTAATATATGCAAAATTAAGATAAATATATTTTCCACACAGTAATAATTTCATAAATGTGACTTAAACTCAAATGCAACAAATATATAAACATAGTACAAATCATTTTGAAAATAAAATGGAAGAGAAAATGCTAATTGTTGTTAACTTTAAACAACGGTTTAAAGTTGTTATCTTAAAAATTGTTGTCCATTACAAATCGTCACAACCACCTAAACCATGAATGTAAAACTGTTTTTTTTTTTTTTTTTTTTTATATTTTTAACTTTTTTAATTTTTAAAATTTTTTTTTTTTTTTTTTTAAAAAAAAAATTAAAAAAATAAAATTTATTTTTAAATTTTTTAATATTTTTAAAAAAAATAAAAAAATAAATTAAAATTTTTTTTTTTTTTTTTTTTTTTTACATTTTGCACTTTGTTCAATTGGACAATTTTTTTATTTTTTTTATTAAAAGAAAAGTTAAGAAGAGTTAAATTGAGTCTCAATGTTTTACCATTTTGAAAATAAATCTAACATTAAAAAAATACCTACAAAAGTAGGTTTAGGAATCTAACTATATCTAAATTATATATTTTGTAAAAAAAAAAGAGAAAATTAAACATTATAAGAAAAAAATCTATAAATTAATATTTTTTAAGACGAATTATGTAAGTTCAATTTCACCCTACTAAATTGTTTTTTGAAACACCTAAACATTTCATTTAATTATAAGATAATAACTATTAGTTGTTATTTTTTAGAAATATATCCTCACTAACTCATAAAATCCTGAATCTATCAAAGTTAAAATCTTATTTTTATCATTATATATAAAGAAATATTAGTAGGTATGAAGCAAGATCTAGGGTTAATGTTGAATAAATATAGTGTGTGAAGAGAGAGAGAGGTAGCATTAGTCAAAGAGAAGTGGTGTCTGACTTGGCAAGTTGCATCTCACCAAATCCTAAGGTCAAGCAATCTATACCAAATCCTATTTTGTTTTCAACTACATACCATCAAAGACAGCTAAGAATCTAGATTTCTGTTTGGCAAAAAGCCACATTATAGTTTTCCCCAACTTTTAATTACCTTTTACTTAGGACCCCTCTTCAATGCTTAGTTTAAGCTGAATCTCAATAATAATTTGACACATCCATTTTCATATCATGGATCTGCTCAAAACGCGAACCTAAATTTTAATTCAATAAATTAAAGTTAAACTTTTACTTATATATGTATGTATATTTTAATTTAGCCATATTTTTAGTTAGTGTAAAATATTAGTATAGTTTTTCCTATTAATTATGTGAGATCCCCATCATTGATTAAGTTATATCAATTCATGTTGTGGTTGGAGAGTGTTAAGGAATTTTGAATCTTTACAAGAATAGGTTAATTTTTTTCGTAACAATATCATAACTTTGCAGCATTTAAAGGAGTTTGTTTAAGAAATTTTAAATCCCTGTATAAAGGGTTTAATTTTTTGTAATAGAGAATCTATAAATAATGATAGAAATAGTAATTTGCTTTCCAGAACCACACATAGCTTTTTTTTTTTTTTTTTTTTTTTTTTTTTTTTTTTTTTTTTTTTTTTTTTTTTTTTTTTTTTTTTTTTTTTTTTTATGTTTCAGTGTATTGAAACTTGTGTTAACTAATTTGTATGCATGAAATCTGTTTGTCAATATGTTAAAAGTGTAAATCCACGGTTACGTTCGTGAGAAGTTAGAAATTAAAGTTAAACTGTGTATATAAAGAAGACACAACTCTTATTTTAAAAAATGGTTATGTAGAATTGGAAAATAATATATTATAACTTATTTTAGGACTCCTATTATATTATCCACGGAGTAAGAAGATAAGTGTTTTCGTGAAAAATAATATTAGGAATTTTCAATAATGAGAGACAAATTAGAAACTGCGAATAATTTATTTTCCAAATTTATATTTCTAGTGTTAAATTAAGATTCACTTTGAACGGATTGCTAAATATATATTTCTAAAAATGCGATAATTAAATAAATTTAAAAAGTAAACAAGTTACTAATTTCAAAATTTTGAAATGAAATTAAAATAAAAGACTTTACAACTTATTTTTAAAAGACTTACTCAACCACTTATATAAATTCATGTAACATCAATTTTTCAATAGTAATGATGAATTAGACGATGTTGGTAAGTGAGGTCAACAAGAATCCTACACAATAAATAAAAGTCTACAATATGCGTTATATTGCTAATTTGTTATGTTGATTTAAGTTTTTGTTGTTTTGAGAGGGTTGTTTTCTTTATCTTCCATTTGATGTATGTAACCAAAGTTTTCTTTATCAATTAACACACCAAGAATTAGGTTTCTAAAATAGAAAAATCTAAAGTCAAATTTATGCAATAATTAGGATAATTAACAATTAATAGATCCATATGTTAAATATCAAAATTCAACATGTAGAATTATGTTAATTTCCAATAATAGACTGATGTGAAGAAATTAAAAATCTTATTTTTTATTTTTTTTATCAATTAGAGATAAAACTAAATTATAATATATATATATATATATATATATATATATATATATATATATATATATATATATATATTTTTTAGTAAGAATATTTTATGTTAGGAAATTATATTTAATTAAAATTCTCTTGTCTCAGAATTATTTAGGACAATTTAAAATTTATACTAATAAAATTAATTAGATATTTTTTATTAAAATCACTTATATATAAAATATATATTTTCATATTTGATACGATTGATCTTCAAATTAGAAGAGTTATAAGATTCTACAAGATTGAGTTAATATTAAATTCACTTTTAAATAGTTATTACCATATAAAGGAACTTAAAACAAAGGTATTTTTCTTGTACATTATATCACATACGTGCTTGTATAGTATTCTAATTGTTTTTTATTAGCTGAGTTTTTCATACAAAAGAGTAAAACATGTGCTCTTCGTTGCATAAATTTTCATACAACTTATATAATTACTTATAATTAAAAGTATACGTGACTGTCTCCCATTATTTAAAGTCAAAGTCGCAAAAACAAACCATAATAGAGGCATTTCAATGCGAATGAGAAAATAGTTTATTTCAGTAAGTAATTCATTACTGAAAGGATTAGACTTGACTTTTGTAACTTCTAACATATATGATATCGATCCTTGAATAATGAAAGTGCGAAACTATTATTTTTATAAATATTAGTTATATATTCCTAAAAATACCATAAAGAAAAATAATTGATTAAGAGCATTTCAAATTAATATGAAAGTAAATGTCTGCGAAAAAGAAAATTGAAAAACAGTAAAAATATAAAAGCAGAAGGAAGAGATTACATAGTAGTAATTGTACTTTTCATTTACCATATATATTTTACACTAAAAATAGTATCCAAAACACTTTATTTATAGACTCGTGATGATTATTTATTCCAAAATTAATGTGGTCAACACGTCTTACTTTCTTATTCTATGTGAATTATTTATAATATATATAATGTATGTATGTCTTTTGACGACAAGATTACTCTTTTTGATAACTGCCCACCACTACTTTTTTGTACTTTGTAATATCTCTCTTAATTTATTTAATTTATCCAAATACCTTGATAATTGATTTTTTTTTTCATTTATATATTCCCATGGAGTTTCTTCAAAAATATCTTCTTTTTCTTTAGTTATTTTTCTCAAAAAATATCTTTGATCGATTTTATTAGTGAGTTGACCAACTTTACTTTATGAACCTAAATAACTTTTTTTAATAGCATGTTTGACTTCTTTGATCCTTTCATGGAACGTAGTACAATATATAAAAACTTTAGTGTAAGAATTCCTTCACTGAAGCCACTGCATAAGAAACTAAAATACTTTCATATGAATGACAAGATTGGAAAAGAAAAATGGATTCACATGCATGCCTTGAAAAGTCAGAATTGTTTATAAGAATAATACAGGAGCATAACAGAATTTTCAGCCTTTTCACATTATTGCATGAAAAAACCGAGGTTGGAAAATGATAATTGAATACGTAGTGATGAGATAATTAATATCATAATAGTGATGGTGTGCTAGAAGCTGGAAATTTGGTTAAATAGGTAAACGAAAGAAGGCAATGTCCATTATTTGACCAAAAAAGTGAGAGGATTGTTGCTATATAGCATCTAGGTTTTTGGAAGGTGAAATTTGGCTACCAAATTTAGGCTCGCCTCAATTTCGAATGAATTGCCATTTGTTTGCTTGACAATATAAAAAGGAAAGTGTTGGGAAGTTATAAATAATAGGACTAATTAAAAGTTATTTATAAATTTTAGAATTTATAATTAAGTTTTTATATTTTTATTATTTTATTTATTTTTTAATACGTGTTAAGTGTTAAGGAATGTGAGGTTTTATAAATATTACAAAATAATATTACGCTTAATGTAAAGTAATAAGTGATTTTTTGTTTTCATTGAAAATATGTTAAATAAGAAGGGACGATTGTTAACATCTAATGAAGGTAAGAATTTCTCGATTGTTGTAGATGATGACTTAGAAGTCATAAGAGACTAATTTCATTATCCATAAGATTTTCAATAAAAACAATAAAAGTAACTTGGTATTTTACATTAAAAACAATATAATTTTGGTTTAATTACTTGAATGTACCCATTTTAGTAGAGGTGTGTTAATCTGGTACATGTTTTTAAAAAAGTGTCAATTGCATCCTATCTTTGAAAAACTGCTTTAATTAGATCCATTTCAAACGGAAATGACTAACGCCATTAACGACGTATCACGTGTCAGTCTGTGATATTTTTGATTTTTTTGATTTTTTTTTTAAATTTAAAAAAATTATTTTTTTTATTTTTTTGAAAAAAAAATGCCACGTGTCAGGTCCCTGTGTGACACGTGGCATTGTTAGTGCCACGTGACATTACAATGCCATGTGTCTGTCACTATAAACGTCTTTGTGTTGATTTCGATTTAGTCCCCATGTATGTCTTTTTGTTTCAATTTAGTACATATTTAGGTGTATCTGATTCAATTTTAACCTAATTTTTTTTAATGATTAAAATCTATTTTTTATAAAATTAAAATTAATCAAGTATAAATTTTTTACAAAAATTAAAATTAATCAAGTATAAATTTTTTACAAAAATTAAAATTAATCAAGTATAAATTTTTTACAAAAATTAAGTATTTGATATTTATATTAAAATTTAGTGGTAAAAGTCATTTTATTAAGTGATTTTTAATAAAAAAAATTAGTATCATATAAATAGAAATTTTGGTTTAAAATTACTAAGAGACAATATTGTTCTATTTTGAAAAAAAAATAATTAACAAAACATGAGTACTTAATAAAAAAATAATTAATAAAGTAATGTGTTAAAAAGTCGTTTTTAATTAAAAATATTAGTATAACATTTATACAAATAATAAATTTGGTCTGAAATTGAGAGAAACAATATAAATATTGGTACTTAATTTTGTAAAAATATTTATACTTAATTAGTTTTAATCTTATAAAAAATGGATTACAAAAATATTTTAATTATTAAAAAACATTGAGACAAAATTGAATCAGGTACACATAAGTAAGTACTAAATTGAAACAAAAAGACATAGATGAGAACTAAATTGAAATAAACACAATGACATCTAATAGTGACATTGACACGTGGCATTGCAATGTCACGTGACTCTGACAATGTCACAAGTCACACACAGGGACCTGACACGTGACATTTTTTTTCAAAAAATTAAAAGAAAATTAAAAAAATTAAAAAAAAATTAAAAAATTATAAAAGTTAAAAGAAAAATTTTAAAAAATAAAAAAAGCCACATACTGACACGTGGCACGTTGTTAACCGTGTTAGTCAACTTCATATGAAAAGACCTAATTGAAGCACTTTTTCAAAAGTTGGGATGCAATTGACACTTTTTTAAAGGCGGGTACCAGATTGACACACTTCTACCAGAGTACCATCTGAGTAATTAAACCTTATTTTTTATTTCACGAAGTAAAATTAAAAAGGAGAAATAGAGAAGAAAAAAAAGAAGGAGAGAGATATCGTAAAAGCTGTAAACATAAGAAATGGACGACAGAGAAGTCATATCATTGTTTTAATATAATAAAAAGTTTTCTAGTTAATTGATGAAAATAACTAATGCTAGTTAAACTTATATACCATGAAGTTGAAATGCTTGTACATCCATGAACAATATAATTTTGGAAATCTAATATAACTTCATATTATATATTATTTTAGTGGTTGTCTTCTATTACAAAAATTTGAAACAAAACCGAGTGTTTGGATTATGTAATTTATATCTTTTGTTAAATTATTTGGCCCGATGTGTAGGCAAGGGAAGACGTGTGATAAAAATCCAAATATCCTCTTGTTGCACAAAATTTTCAAGCAAGAATATTGTATTTCAGTTTAAGGCTATTAAATTTTTAAGGGCACTGAATGTTATCTTACTCGAATTATCAATAATTGATGAAAATAATTTTTCTCTCTATAATTAACTAATGATCTAAATATACTTGGATTCCACCTAGAGTAATTGATATTAGACATTTATATTTTAAAAATGTTGATACTTTTATATTTTAAAATTTTTATATTTTGTTTAGTGTTTTCGAATTATTTGAAAATAAGTTACACAACATGAGTAGTTGAATAGACACAAAAAAGAAAAAGAAAATATTTCTCACTTATTTTGGTTTTTCTTTTTTTTTTTAATTTTATAATTTTTAAATATTTTTTTTAGAAAAAAATTAAAAAGGTAGAATTTAATTAAAAAGGATAAAAGTAGAAAACAAAAATATAGGGGTGCATGAATAATGTGTGAGGTGCAGGAGGTAGTCATTGAATGTGTGTAGTAAATGTGGAGGTCCAACGAGTAATCCAAAAATATGTCCAATCACAAGTAATATCCTCATACACAAAGCCTCTAAGGGTTTTCATTCTCCTTTTCAATCGTGAGAGGCACAACACCTTTCCTTCGCCATCCACGAGACAACTTCTTCCCTCACCCACGCAAGCTGCAACCCTCGTCGAGCCTCCACCTCACCGCACCGCCAACGACATCACTGGTAGTGCCAGTAGTCACCAAAGTTGTTTCTGGCGTCAATCACAGCCTGCACTGTTCTTTTCCTCTCTCGCGTAAGGACTCAAGAGCACACATAATGAGATCATGATGTGATAACATAATCTGCATGCAACTGTCATTCCATATTATTAGCTTGTGATCATGCAAATCATCTTTAATGCAAACGTAATCTTAGCAGTTTTATTTAGGAGAATCAATCTACAGCCCAATCTTAGGAGATTTAGTTAAAGGCCCAATTTTAGAAGATTTTATTGAATCTCTCGTGTATATATTTATGCTTTGGCAAATCATGAAATACAGAACATAATTATTTTGTCATATCATTCTTTATGGTATCATAAGCAAATAGGTTTTGTTTGAAATTTAGTGGTGATGAGTCACGTGAAAAGAGGCTCCTAATAATGAGTCTCACAAGTAGGAAGAACATAAGATGGTGAAGAAGACTTCATCATCGTATGAATTGAATTCCAACGACAACCTGGGAAATTTGATTACTCAAGGGCAACTTCAAGGGCAGAATTATGAAGAATGGGCCCGTGCCATGAGAATATCTCTGTGTGCTAAAAAAATGGGGTTTTATAGAAGGCACCATTGGAGCACTGAAGGAGGGCTCGCCTGAGATGGAAGACTGGTGGACTGTACAATCTATGTTGGTGTCATGGATTCTAAATACTATTGAACCAAATTTGCGTTCCATCATGTCTTATATAGGAAATGCAAAAGAGCTATGGACATATATCAAAGAAAGATTTTCTATTGTGAATGGTCCCAGCATACAACAACTGAAATATGATTTAGCGAGGTACAAACAAGATGGGATGGTGGTGGTGGCATACTACAGAAAATTGAAAACATTGTGGGATGAGTTGGCTAATTACGACCAAATTCCAACTTGTCGGTGCAAAAGGTGCAGTTGTGATATAACCTCAAAATTAGAAAACCAGAGAGAAGAAGAAAGAATTCAACAATTTCTCATGGGATTGGACGAAGCCATTTACGGAACTGTTCGATCCAACCTCCTCGCAACAGATCCGCTGCCCATTCTGAATAGGGTTTACTTAACAATGATTCAAGAAGAAAGGGTAAGGATGATCACTAGAACAACCGAAGAAAGAATAGAAGTGATGAGCCTGACTGTCTAAACAAGTGGATGAGGAGTCAAGGGAAGAAGGGATGGAAAAGACAAGTTTGTAACTTGTATTCACTGTCATCGCACAAGACATGAAGCAGAAAGTTGTTTTCAACTCATTGGTTATCCTGATTGGTACGGGGATAGACAAAAAAATAGTGGACTAGGCAAGCCAATGCAGCGAACGGGAATTGGACGAGGAAAATGAGGAATAGTGCGTGCAAATGTCGTGCATAGTGGTGGAACAAATGCAGACACCAAGATCTTAGAAGGAGATAGTTCAGGTTTGACCGGGCTCACTACAAAGTAGTGGCAGACATTAGTAGAATTACTAAATGCTTAGAAAACAAACCCTAATGATAAGATGACAAATGAACGTGATACCAATACATGGATAATTGACACAGGGGATTCCAACCACATGACTGGAAACCTAAATCATATGCATAAACTACAAGATATTCAAAGTTGTCCGGTTGGAGTTCCAAATGGACAACATGTAACATCCCTGGCCCGCCAGACCATGTCAGGTTACTGCAGCCCAATGCACCCCAACCCCTCACCCTTCTCCGTCCATTCATACTGGGTGGGTTGTTGCCAGTGGGAATCGAACCCCCAACCTGACCTTTAACACCCCTGGCAAACCTTTTTGTTACATAAGGATTCTGACCTGCAACTGTCTGGTTGGTGTGACTCTAATTGGGCTGGATGTCCTTTAACTTAGTGGTCTCTTACCAGATGGTTTGTTCTACTTGGATCCTCTCCCATTTCTTGGAAAACTAAGAAACAAAAAAACTGTATCTCACTCCTCTACTGAGGCTGAGTATCGATCCATGCCAGCTATAACAAGAGAATTGAAATAGTTAAAAGGTCTTCTCCATAGTCTTGGTATCTCTCATTCTCAACCCATGCGACTTCATTATGACAATTAAACATTGCTTCATATTGTCAAGAACCCGGTTTTCATGAATGCACCAAGCACATCGAAATGGATTTCCATTTCAATCGCAACGAGTATCTCACCGGCAATATTGCACCTACATATGTTTCTACACATGCATAATTAGCTGATGTTTTTACTAAGGCTCTTTGTCTGACTCATTTCACCTATTTGCTATGCAAGTTGGGCATAAGTAATTTACATGCTCCAACTTGAGGGGGGGTAATGAGATCATGATTTGATAACAGAATCTGAGTGCAACTGTCATTCCATATTATTAGCCTGTGATCATGCAAATAATTTTTAATGCATATGTAATCTTAGCAGTTTTATTTAGGAGAATCATTCTGCAACCTAATCTTAGGAGATTTAGTTAAATGCACAATCATAGAAGATTTCATTGAATCTCTCATGCATATATTTATGCTTTGGAAAATCATGAAATATAGAAAAGAATTATTCTGTCATATCATTCTTTAACAGAGGAGCTCCTGCCGCAAGCCTCCTCTGGCGAGCACCGCCAGCGACGACAATTGCCTTCGTTGAATGCCCCATCGTTGCTATTAGAACCCCTTTCGTTTGAAACACCTTCTCCTTCGCATTCTCTATTATGATTTCGTGTTTGAATGGGTGAGGATGAATGATTATGGATGGAGCTAATTTTTAAGCAATAACAAACAACATTGCAAAAGGAACATTAAAACAACATATTTTACAACTAAGCATTTAAAACCACTTAACAAGCTTCACACACATCGGATCAAGATCATACTGATGCAAGTATTAAGATTGACACTCACGCAAGTATTAAGACTCATGACACTTACCTCTTGGAGCTCTCTTATGTTGCTCCTATGGCTGCTCTAGTGTCTGCTGCTCTTGCGTCTACTTCATTATTTGTAGTGCATTGAGAACTTGTGTGTTTCTCTTTTTTTATTTATGGTATGTATCCTGACTTATTTTTCTTTTGTATTATGCAATTGTCTCAATCTGCTGTCACCACGATTGTCATATGTGCAGTAGTGCATGCGACTACCATGGTACCAATATTTCCTTTTATATTTAAAGGAAAGAGTTTGATTTTTTCTTTGGATGAGCAATCATGACATTAACATCATATAACAACATACACGACCAACTAATGAATGACATTAACATGATAAAAGCATGCAAGACCAACTAATGAAGATACCGTAATAATTAAAAATTGTACTCATTAAACTTGCTATATGAAGAAACTGTGGAGTTTGCTTCAGAAGATCAAGGGCAAAATAAGAAGTTCTACAGGTGGCCTGTGGAATTTTCCCACAACCTGTGGATTTTTTAGCGAGAAATCGAAAGATAACGTGGACTCACAAGAATTTAACAAAAAGGAAAATAAAAGAAAGATAAAGAGGGGAAAACAATTAGAGGAGAGAGAAATTCACCTCAACAAACGAGAGAACATGGAAAAGATAAAAGGATGAGTGTTCATAGAGAACTTTTTCTTCTTCTCCCGTTATTTTTGTCAATCGCTTTGTATATCGTGTTTAGTTTTCCTTTTCATTATGTAGAACTAATTTCCATTTTTGTTGGAAGATTAATGTAAGACTTTGGATTATAGGTTTTACTCTTCACATTTGATGTTATGTTAATGTGCAGTTGTGCATGCCACTACCATGGTACCAATATTTCCTTTTTTATTCAAAGGAAAGGGTCTGACATTTTTCTTTGCATGAGCAATCATGACAGTGACATAATATAACAACATACAAGACAAACTAATGAATGACATTAACAAGATAAAAGCATGCAACACCAACGAACTAATGAGAACACTGTAATAATTAAAAATTGTACTCATTAACCTTGCTTTAGAAGATCAAGCACAAAACAAGACATTCTACAAATGGTCTATAGATTTTTCTACAACCTGTAGATTTTTTATCGAGCAATCGAAAGATAACATGGACTCACAAAAATTTTAAAAAAAGGAAAATAAAAGAAAGATAAAGAGAGGAAAACAATTAAAGCAGCGAGAAACTCACGTCAACAAACGAGAGAACGTGAAAAAGATAAACGAATGAGTGTTCACAGACAACTTCTTCTTCTCCTGTTATTTTGGTCAATCACGTGGTATACCGTGTTTAGTTTTCCTTTTCATTATGTAGAACTAATTTCCATTATTGTTGAAAGATTGATGTCAGACTATGGATTATAGGTTTTCCTCTTCATATTTGAGGTTAGGTTAATGTGTTGTTGTGCGTGCCACTACGATGGTATCAATATTTCCTTTTTTATTCAAAGAAGAGGGTCTGACATTTTTCTTTGCATGAACAATCATGACATTAACATGATATAACAACATACAAAACAAACTAATGAATGACATTAACATAATAAAAGCATGCAAAACCAACTAATGAAGACACTGTAATAATTAAAATTGTACTCATTAACCTTGCGATTTGAAGACACTACAGAGTTTGCTCTAGAAGATCAAGCACAAAACAAGACATTCGACAAATGGCCTACGGATTTTTCCACAACCTGTGGATTTTTTAGCGAGCAATCAAAAGATAACGTGGACTCACAAAAATGTTAAAAAAAGGAAAATAAAAGAAACATAAAGAGAGGAAAACAATTAGAAAATAGAGAAACTCACCTCAGCAAACGAGAGAAAGTAGAAAAGATAAAAGGATGAGTGTTCACGGACAACTTCTTCTTCTCCCATTATTTTCGACAATCGCTTTAGATACCGTGTTTATTTTTTCTTTTCATTATGTAGAACTAATTTTCCTTTTTCTTGGAAGATTGATCTAAGACTTTGGATTATAGGTTTTACTCTTCACATTTGATGTTATGTTAATGTGCAGTTGTGCATGCCACTACCATGGTACCAATATTTCCTTTTTTATTCAAAGGAAAGGGTCTGACATTTTTCTTTGCATGAGCAATCATGACAGTGACATAATATAACAACATACAAGACAAACTAATGAATGGCATTAACAAGATAAAAAGCATGCAACACCAACGAACTAATGAGGACACTGTAATAATTAAAAATTATACTCATTAACCTTGCGATTTGAAGACACTACGAAGTTTGCTTTTGAAGATCAAGCACAAAACAAGACATTCTACAAATGGTCTGTAGATTTTTCTACAACCTGTGGATTTTTTATCGGGCAATCGAAAGATAACATGGACTCACAAAAATTTTAAAAAAAGGAAAATAAAAGAAAGATAAAGAGAGGAAAACAATTAAAGCAGCGAGAAACTCACGTCAAGAAACGAGAGAACGTGAAAAAGATAAACGAATGAGTGTTCACAGACAACTTCTTCTTCTCCTGTTATTTTGGTCAAACACGTGGTATACCGTGTTTAGTTTTCCTTTTCATTATGTAGAACGAATTTCCATTTTTGTTGAAACATTGATGTCAGACTTTGGATTATAGGTTTTCCTCTTCATATTTGAGGTTAGGTTAATGTGTTGTTGTGCGTGCCACTACGATGGTATCAATATTTCCTTTTTTATTCAAAGAAGAGGGTCTGACATTTTTTTTTGCATGAACAATCATGACATTAACATGATATAACAACATACAAAACAAACTAATGAAGGACATTAACATAATAAAAGCATGCAAGACCAACTAATGAAGACACTGTAATAATTAAAATTGTACTCATTAACCTTGCGATTTGAAGACACTACAGAGTTTGCTCTAGAAGATCAAGCACAAAACAAGACATTCGACAAATGGCCTACGGATTTTTCCACAACCTGTGGATTTTTTAGCGAGCAATCAAAAGATAACGTGGACTCACAAAAATGTTAAAAAAAGGAAAATAAAAGAAACATAAAGAGAGGAAAACAATTAGAAAATAGAGAAACTCACCTCAGCAAACGAGAGAAAGTAGAAAAGATAAAAGGATGAGTGTTCACGGACAACTTCTTCTTCTCCTCCTGTTATTTTGGTCAATCACGTATACCGTGTTTAGTTTTCCTTTTCATTATGTAGAACTAATTCCATTTTTGTTGAAAGATTGATGTCAGACTTTAGATTATAGGTTTTCCTCTTCACATTTGATGTTAGGTTAATGTGTTGTTGTGCGTGCCACTACGATGGTATCAATATTTCCTTTTTTATTCAAAGAAGAGGGTCTGACATTTTTCTTTGCATGAACAATCATGACATTAACATGATATAACAACATACAAAACAAACTAATGAATGACATTAACAAGAGAAAAGGATGCAACACCAACGAACTAATGAGGACACTGTAATAATTAAAAATTGTACTCATTAACCTTGCGATTTGAAGACACTACGGAGTTTGCTTTAGAAGATCAAGTGCAATACAAGACGTTCGACAAATGGCCTATGGATTTTTCCACAACCTGTGAATTTTTTAGTGAGCAATTGAAAGATAACATGGACTCACAAAAATTTTGAAAAAAGGAAAATAAAAGAAATATAAAGAGAGGAAAACAATTAGAGAAGAGAGAAACTCAGTTCAGCAAACGAGAGAACGTGTAAAAGATAAACAAATGAATGATCACGAACAACTTCTTCTTCTTCTCCCGTTATTTTTGACAATCGCTTTATATACCGTGTTTAATTTTTCTTTTCATTATATAGAACTAATTTCCATTTTTGTGGGAAGATTGATGTAAGACTTTGGATTATAGGTTTTACTCTTCACATATGATATTATGTTAATGTGCTGTTGTGCATGCCACTACCATGGTACCAATATTTTTTTTTTATTCAAAGGCAAGGGTCTGACATTTTTATTTGCATCAGCAATCATGACATTAACATGATATAACAACATACAAGATCAACTAATGAATGACATTAACTTGATAAAAGCATGCAAGACCAACTAATGAAGACACTGTAATAATTAAAAATTGTACTTATTAACCTTGCGATTTGAAGACACTATGGAGTTTGCTTTAAAAGATCAAGCGCAAAATAAGAAGTTCTACAAGTGGCCTATAGAAATCAAAAGATGACGTGGACTCACAAAAATTAAAAAAAAAAAGGAAAATAAAAAAAAGATAAAGAGGAGAAAGCAATTAGAGGAGAGAGAAATTCACCTCAGCAAGCGAGAGAACGTGGAAAAGATAAATGGATGAGTGTTCACGGAAAACGTCTTCTTCTTCTCCCGCTATTTTCGTCAATCACTTTGTCTACCGTATTTAGTTTTCCTTTTCATTATGTAGAACTAATTTACTTTTTTGTTGTAGGATTGATGTAAGACTTTGGATTATAGGTTTTACTTTTCACATTTGATGTTATGTTAATGTGCAGCAGTGCATGTCACTATCATGGTACCAATATTTTCATTTTATTCAAAGGAAAGAGTTTAACATTTTTTTTTTGCATGAGCAATCATGGCATAAACATGATAATAACATACAAGACCAACTAATGAACGATATTAAGATGATAACAACAGTGCATGATCAAGCACAAAACAAGACATTCTACAAATGGCCTATCGATTTTTCCACAACCTGTGGTTTTTTAGTGAGAAATCAAAAGATGACGTGGACTCACAAAAATTTTAAAAAAAGAAAAATAAAAGAAAGATAAAGAGAGGAAAACAATTAGAGGAGAGAGAAACTCACCTCAGCAAACGAGAGAACGTGGAAAAGATAAAAGGATGAGTATTCACGGACAACTTCTTCTTCTCCCATTATTTTCGACAATCGCTTTATATACCGTGTTTAGTTTTCCTTTTCATTATGTAGAACTAATTTCCATTTTTGTTGAAAGATTGATGCTAGACTTTGGATTATAGGTTTTCCTCTTCACATTTGATGTTAGGTTAATATGTTGTTGTGCGTGCCATTACCATGGTACCAATATTTCCTTTTTTATTCAAAGAAGAAGGTCTGACATTTTTCTTTGCATGAGCAATCATGACATTAACATGATATAACAACATACAAAACAAACTAATGAATGACATTAACATAATAAAAGCATGCAAGACCAACTAATAAAGACACTGTAATAATTAAAAATTGTACTCATTAACCTTGCGATTTGAAGACACTATGGAGTTTGTTTTAGAAGATCAAGTGCAAAATAAGAAGTTCTACAAGTGGCCTATAGATTTTTCCACAACCTGTGGATTTTTTAGCTAGAAATCAAAAGATGACGTGGACTCACAAAAATTTAAAAAAAAGGAAAATAAAAGAAAGATAAAGAGGTGAAATCAATTAGAGGAGAGAGAAATTCACCTCAGCAAGGGAGAGAACGTGGAAAAGATAAAAGGATGAGTGTTCACGGAAAACGTCTTCTTCTTCTCTCGCTATTTTTGTCAATCGCTTTGTCTACCGTGTTTAGTCTTCTTCTTCTCTCGCTATTTACGTATTATTTATATTCAAAGGGAAGGGTCACATTTTTCTTTGTGTGAGCAATCATGGCATTAACATGATAACATGCAAGATCCATGACATATTAATTTAATAAACATGTTTGAGAAATACTAAAGACCAAACTCTTGTTTACTTACCTGAGTCCGTTAATGAATTTGAGACAAATTTAACATAATTAAAATTTGTATGCTAAGAAGATGTATTTTTTTTCTTGTACAAGAAACAAAATATATTAATATTTGTCAATATGACTATTTCCCTAAAGACTTTGTAAGCACTTATGTTATCGGATTTGGCTTTTGCATATGATTTTATATTTTGGCAAATTTTTGAATATTTATCGATGTAGTAAAGTTTTAATTTTCCCGCGTTTTGGGAAAAGTCAGTATAATAAATGATGTTTAATTATTATTTCTATTTTATTTTATTAAAAATTCGTAATATCCGGACGAGATGTTACACTTTCTATGCTGGTTATATGTAAAATCGACATAGAAATTTGACGCAGTGACAATTTTATAATAATGAAGAAAACCTTTTATGTCGATTATACCTAGAACCAACATAAAAATTGAATCGACATAAAAATTGAAGCGATGACACTTTTTGTAATAAAGTATAAGACTTTTTATGTCAATTTGTCACTATAACCGGCATAATATCTTAAATCCTCATCTCTCATTCTTTGTGCTTCACTTCACTTTCCTCCATTTGCTCCTCCTATGCACTTCTTCTCCCTTTTTCGTTGCATTATCGCTCGACTCGCTCATGTCAAAGTCTCCTCCCTACATTTGCATTGCTTTCACATTCATTCCTCTCTCTCATGGTCCTCGATCGTTGTCACTCCTCCCTTTTCTCCATGCATAACTTTCATTCTCCTCGCTATCGTATTTGTCTGCGTTGTTCTCGCTCTCATCATTCTTCCCTTTTCTACTATCCTTGTTGTATTGTCGAAGTCTCTCCTCGTTGTACTCTCGCATTCTCTACTCGTGGTATTTTCACTACTCTCCTTGCTGCAATGATTGCTTTTGCTCACTTTCTTATTATCCGCTTTTTCCACATTTAACTCTTAATTGAAGTTCAACAATTGTGAACCAAGAAGGAGTTGGAGAGTGAGAAGGAGTTGATGGAAGGTTTGAGATTTTGCACCATTGTTGAAGGTTTGAAGTTAACAAACAATGGTGGAATTAGGATCTCATGGAGATTTTGATAGAAAGCTTTTGTCCTGATTGTTCCATAACCATTAGTGAAAACTTTCTATGTTGGCTGTATCTATGCCAGTTCTAGAACAGGCACAAAAACTCTTTTTTAACTAGCATAGAAAACTTTTGCTGCATTAGTAAGTTTGGCCAGTGTGAATGTATTCCTTGGATAGAGTAAATCAGTATAAAAATCAATTGTGTACACCTTCCTTTTTTTTGTTTCCTTTTTTTAATTTTTTTTAATCTTGATTTTGTGCATGAAATTGAAAAGATCTTAATTTTACTATTAATTGGTTTAATAAATATATTATTACAGTAGTTGTTGCATCTTCCCTCTTTTGAACTTTATCCTTTAAATCTAGCACCTCTCCCTCTTTATGTTGCAGATTTGGAGATGTAAGAAATATTTTATTTCTCTCTAACATTTTCTTCTTTTTCTTGACGATGTCGAATATTATACTTCATACTTCATGAAAAAGCTAAAATCTAAAGACTAATCTCAATTACAATTCATAATTATTCTTCAAATGTTCTATTTTCTTTAAGTTTTTAAAACCTAGATGTTTAATGTGAAGATGAATTATTTTGTTAATTCAATTCATATATTTTATTTTTGAAAAAAAAAATCAATATTTGGTTTGTTTAATTTTGGACTACATTCAAGGTTTTCTATATTCCAAAATTAAGACATTAGAATTAGTATTTGATCTGTTAATTCGAATTTGTAATATATATATATATATATATATATATATATATATATATATATATATATATAATTTGTTAATTTATTAACAATTATTGAATAAATTATAAAAGAGTCGGGGATTGATTTTCTGTGCTGAATTGTTTTTTCTAAATTTCTAAATTTTCCTTTTTTAACTCTGGAAACCACAAACAAATCTTTCTTACTGTTGATTTTAAAATTCTGAATTTGCAGTTGATTTTCTAAATGATTCTGGATTAACTAAATACATTTTAAATCATATAACTTTCTTAAATATGATCTCAATCAATAAATTAATTTTAATTTTGTCTAAAACACACTCCATTTGTTCAAGCTAAATTAAACATTTTAAATACATGCTTTCAAAACTATAAAATAAATCATTTATTTAAATTAAATTAAACTAAAACATATATTTAAATTATAGAAATGGTTTTCTTTTGTTGTTCACCGACTGTACGAGATTACACATGTTCACTATTATATCAGCCTCCAACCACAGTAAACATGTGAAATTTATCACCGTTTAGTTGTTTCATGCCTATCCCATCTTATCCCACTTTCCATCAAATTTTTAAAACACCCATTTGCATGTTCCACAAAATTATTTTTGCTTCTTTTTAATGTCTTCGGGTCAATTATTAGACAACTACCAATTATTTCCAAGGGAATCTTTTCAATTATAATCCATGTTCTTGTTTTATTCTCTCTATTCATCATACACATTCCCCTTCTTTTTCTAAGGTCAAGTTCATTCAAATAAACTACTGCTTCCTACACTATATATGTATATAATTTTAAAGCGTGCTAGCTTAATAGATGATAAGACTGCAAACAGAAATCATAAAAAACATTTTTTTTGAAGAAGGAAATTGTGTAGACAAATTTGAAAATGTTGGAATTGATAAAATATCATCTTTTAATGAGCTCAAGTTCGTTAACCTAACATCTTTAAGGTCGATCATAATATAGAGGTATCGTTAGTTTTTGAAGCTTGAATTTCTTATCACAATTTTGTTTTAAAAAAATCTTAAAAAAATCGAAGAAAAAAATGTGTATTTAAATTGTTTTTAATCTTCACTATTAGTTGATATAAAATTATTCGGGTATGAAAAATAAATCTTTATTGTTATGCTCAATTGTAACATTAAAAGTATTGTCCACTTTAAAGTTCGAAGTTTCTATAGCAATTTTATTATTAAAAGATATGTCACAAAGTTGAAAAGAAATATATATTTAAATTGTATTTGGTCTAAACTCTTAAATGATACAATATTATTTAGTGTACCGAAAAAGTTTTTACTTAAAGTTTTTGGTAAGGAAGTTTGTTTTATAATTTTCCACGTATGATTTGGTTTGATTCCTTTTTTTTATTTTTTATTTTTTAATAAATTCATATGATGACATGTGATGGCATAGTTCCTATTTAATATTTTTTTACGAAAGGAAACTTAGATTGTAACTATGTAAAATATTAATTTATAGAAATTAGTTCATATAAACTTTTGTAAAGATCATTTTCAACTCATTCCAATTAGTTTTTTTTTTATTTCTATAAAAAATATTATTCTAAATTCTTAACCAGTGTGAATTAAAACTCTTAAGTGTGAGAGAGTCTATCAATGAATAAAAATCTCATGAACACACAAATTTGCAATGGCAAGGGTTTGTGCCCTTACAACATCTACGAATAAAACACAAACACCATTGTTGGATGAAGATAAACCAGATCTGAATTTTGAACATGGAGATGTTCATATATTCTGAACTATTAGGAGCCAAATAGAACTAAAAAAAACTTTTAAATAATAATTAATTTTATTGACAAAAAATTGTTAATCAGTATACTAACTAATTTAAATATCAAATTATAAAATAAAAAATTATTTGCTATTAAAATAGTCACTAAATTAATTAAAACTAATTTAGAAATTAATTTTTTTAGTGGAAAAAGCTGTTAATTAGGTTTATAAAGAGGATTTTCATTGTGAAGAACAAACACCAATAAGACCTGAGTCCAATCAAATAAGACATTGACATCACTCTCAACCCATCCAAAATCTTAAGACAATAGATTTATGGGTTTTTATTCTTATATAGTGCTCTACTTTCTCATTTTTAGCCAGTTTGGGACTTAGACTTACACTTGGATTTGTAACACTCTTCCCCTCAAGTGTGAGTCCCTTCCACCACATTGGTACATTCTCCCTCGAAAACATTCTTAACCACGAGTACTTTTTTTTTTTTTTCTTTATTTCCTTTTTTCTTAACGAGACACGCTTACTTAGAACCCCTTGCGAGGAAGACTTTCGATACAAGGACCATACTACACTCGTCTGAGTCGGTTTTAACCATCGGCTCTGATATGACTTGTTATGTTTAGAGAGGAGGAGGTTTTTACCGAGGAGAACAAACATCAATGAGACCTGAGTTCAACCACATAATGTTTAATGACCAATCTTCTTTGATAACTAAAATCTTGATAGTTAAATTTTAGAAACCAAATTAAAGACCAAATATAATTTTTTATTTATAATAATAACTATTTTAGTAATTAATAATTTTTATTTTATAAATTAATTATTGTAATAACTAACATTTTCGGTCCCTGATATTATTAACTGTTAACGGAAAATTTTCTTGTATTTTAGTATATCATTATATATGCATGGTATGCTGTTACTCTCAACCAATTCACCAATTGTACAATTTATGATTATTTATGGAGTGTGCAATAAGTCAGTGAGATAAATAGAAGAATCACACACAAAAAAAATAGAAAAGATTCTTTGTCTGCATGTATTAGCTTCATGACAACCTACACTAAATGCCTCTGTCGGTTATATATATTCATATAAACACAATATTACAGTTATATAGGTGACTGGACCTTATATCCAAATATGAGGCTGGATATTATTCACTTAGATGATATATATTTTAAGTTTTTTAATTTTTTTTTTCATAGTACGTTTCTAATTTGAACATGCTAAAATTAATTATTATTTTTTTTTGGAACTTTGGGTACTTTTTTAGCTTAAAACATATTGAACCATATGAATGAAAATTGTGAAAAAGAAAAATCTTATAATAAATTATGGCTTATAAATACTGTTTTCTTTCCTTATAAGTTGAATGTCTTTTTTTTTTTAATGTTAGTCTCTATAAAATAATTCTTTGTTTTGGGTTCCTTTTAAAATTAAAATTACTATTAAAAAAATAATGTTATGAACTGAAAAAAAGTGGTTCAAAATTTTAGAGAATCGAAATCAAAGTAAAAATATTTTATATAAAACAAAACAAAATCAAAGTTCACATATTTTTAAAGAATTAGAAATACTCCTTTTAGTTCTATAGGAATAAAACCCAAAAGATATTTACAAGAATAAAAATCAAAACTATCTTACTTTTAATAAAACTACATTTACGTGACACTGCGAGAAACCTGGATATAGTCATATGAAATACTTGTGAATTCCTTTTCTCATGGCACTTATTTTCACCATGCTGTTTTCTTTCTCTCTCTCTATTATATATATAAATGAATCATTGAAGATATATATAAATTTATCTAAATTGTTTTAAATCTTCCATGTTAATTAATCAACCCATAATATTGCAATCATTCTAATTACCATACATCATTTCTCACAAGAACTAGTGAGCATCTGAAAACGACAACCACGAACTCTATATTTTAATTTTGATGAAAAACGAGTACTTATTGGTTAAAATTTAACCATGAATTAATAGCTTTTATATCATTAATCAGCATTCGTAAGTAACAACTAACATATTATAGTATTAAGAGAAGATATTCTCTCTATTATATGAATTATTATTTATTTTTTTGTTAGAAAAATCATTACATAATAATATTAAATACGTTATGCAGAATATAAATGCAAAGGGTGTTTAAAAAATAGGGTTAACATATAATAAAAAAACACAATTGTTGACAGTTGGAATGTTATTGCATGCATGTAAGCAACAAAAAAGAAATAGGAATCTTGCATGTGAATGATAGTTACAATTGGTGAGATGTGACTGGATTTGGCTCTTTTTGGATATCATCATGTGTAATTTTTCACGGGTTAAAAAACAATTATACTACTTTATCATCATTCACCATGCTTCACTCAACTTGCTACTTCATAACTTTTTTTCACAAAAACTCTATCATTAACGTAATTCAATGGATCCTTCTTAAATTTTAAACCTTGGCTTTGAACATAAATGTTTTCGAAAGGATACTTTGTGTGAAAATGATTGTAATTTAGTTTTTTCTTCGTTTTTATTATTTTTTCACTTTTATATTACTTTTATAACTTTCTTCAAAATCGTATGTGCAAGCATGGCATCAATTTTATGGCAATAGTTGTGATTGATGTTTAGGGATGATAACATGTTGGGTCGAGCTTGGATAACGTCTATTGTCATCTGATCCACAACAAAAATATTCACCTGTTACCTGTCAGATATTCGTTTAAAAAATATCCGCGATTTTTATTAGTGGATACCCGTATATGTTCAAAAAATATATATTTTATAAATTTTTAAAATAAAATCTAAATAAAATTACAAAAAAGTATAAAATATGATATAAATTAAATTTTAATTTTAATTAAATTTAACTTAACAAAACATAAATTAAATTTTTTTTTGAGTAACGAATACGGATAGTATGATACCCGCACACAATCCGTTTATAAATGAATATTAAAATATCTGTTATCTGTAACTCGTAAGAAATAAATACTTGTATATACTAACTATCTGTCACAAAATTTATTCGTGTATACCCGCATACACATGTAATTTTTGTCATCTAGTCATGACATGCAGGGTAAGAGGAGAGATTTCTTTTGCTCAACACGAGTTGGACTAATGTGGCAAACCCATGCTTTCTATTTTATGTTTTGAAATATGTTAATGATCTCTATATTTATAATTTTATATTTTATTTTATTGCAAAATGGTTGAAACACTACAACTGTTCTTAATATTCAATCAATTTTTTTATTGATGATAATTTAAAAAAACCATAAATCGTAAGAAATGGAGTAGAACTAATTTATTAAGTCTCAAAATACTTTGTTATAACGAACTCATTAAGTTATGCTTCGTAACTAAAGCAATAACAACAAGAATGATAATGACATGACAAGAACAACAATAATGAATAATAATTATAATTATAAAAATAATATGAAATGATAAATAAAGTCAATTCAAATAAAATAATAATAATAATAATAATATTATTATTATTATTATGTCAAAAAGAAATTTTGGAAATAAAATTACGACTAACCTCAAATATATGGATTAAAAAAATATGAGCTTTCTGAAAAACATAAACTCAAAGCTAAATGGATAAAAAAAAATGTGATTACAAATGTTTTTCTTATATTAGATTAGATGGGAATTTCGTATTTATAACTGCAAATGTAAGTTAAATGATATAACTCAAGGGTTATATAGACAATTCAAAAGTCAGTATTTATTTAAAATTATTAGAGGGGAAATATAAAAATGAATACACAATTATTATATAACAATTATTCATAAGGTATTTATTATTGTGTTAATAAATGAGAAAAACACTTTAAACGGAGTCATTCTAATATTAATGTAAAGGAAGTTTTAAATAAAGTTTATTAAGGCCATGTTAGTTTCTTAAAAAAGCTAAGACCATGCATGTAATCTAAAAGTAGAAAAAGTTGATAAAAGTACGTAACACTATCCAAGACTTTACGTATAGCAAACAAACTTGACTCGTTTTAAGGTAGAGTTGAACAATTTTAGTTTGTACAATTTCAGTATATGAAGTGAAACTTGGACACACAATTTAGATTTGTATATGTATAAATTGGCGTTATTAAAATTCATCCGTGTAGCCTACGTATAAAACAGTTCTTCATTTTTATAAATAACTTCTTCTTGCAAAATTCACAGCTCATACGAATTGGTTCATAAATGTAAGCATACATATATTATATTTTTTTTTTATATTTATTTAGATAAGATTAATTTATCCAATTCATCAAACAATAAACAGAAGGAATGAGAGATATTAAATTTTTGATTAAATTAAATTTGGTGACAAAACCCACAGAATTTGCAGGTAAAACCCATTTACATTATGAGTCAAATATGAAAAAATTCACACTCAAAATTTGATCAAATTAAACACAAACTCACAATATTAATTAATAATACAATGAGAAAATTCATAACGAGATATGCTAATATTTAAATGCTAGGAGGTGAAATTACCAATCTTCTAGATGTCTCTGAGATATATTAAAATCCAAACAAATTAAATTATATCACATTGGGTTAGTAGGTTTGAGGTTTCGTTTGGGAGTCCAAGTGTATTTCCTACTAGGAATACCAACTTTACTCATGTAATAAATATACGATGCATGTCCTTTTCTTATGCAACATAAACAATAATAAATGACGAGTTTGATAATTTTCTATAATTGAAGAAGTTATTAATTTTTTTTTTTGTTTTCTTTCGTATTATATGTAATTCCAACCTTATACACCACACATTTATGAGAATTAGAATGACATTATAGATAAATTTGTCCATTCTAAATTTTGGAAGAGTTTTCTTAAGATACTCAATTTTATTTTGATGAACTATGCAATTCACAATAAGAAAAACGTAACTTGTGATGTTGAAGCACAATTGCAAGGGGAGGAAGTTATTGATAAAGCATGATGTGTTGATTTGATGATCTTTACACCTCTTGTTGATTCCTCTCACTCTGACTAATTATATTCGATTGATCAAAATTTAAAGTATTAATCATTATTTAAGATGGTCTTAAACACATTTGTATTGAAAATTGATTTTATGCTGTTTATTTTTTTGTGGAGATCATTTAGACATCACTATATATTTTGATATCTCAGCTAAGCTAATACCCCAAAACACATCTATCACTTGTCATTAAATTGAAATAAAATAAGCAAAGAAACATAAAGATGGTCGACCAAACCAAACCCATGTGAATAAACAAATGAAACTTCCTCAAAATCTATATATAATTATGAGCATGGGAGGATCAAACCTATCATAAAAAAAAATCAAAGTTATAACCAATGGCAAGCTAGGGTACAAAGTATAATCTTCTCTATTTACTAAAGGCAAAACAACCAATTTATATGTACAATGATTACCCTCCCTACAATATGAGAAACTTGAAATTATATATTTTTACACAAGTGTAAGTATTTCCTCCATCTTCCTCTCAACACCCAAGACACAACTAAAATAGAAGAGAAAGCTAAACACAACAAAAAAGAATTACACTCAATCCAAACTTTCATGAAATTAACATTCTATGCATACTCTACCACCAAAATAATCCCTAACAATTTTGCATGAATAGAATTATGTACACCCAAAAAATAAGAAAAACTACTAATATATTCTACTCTACTACATCCAAGACAATGCCTTTGCAACACCATCCATATTTACTTTGATCCAATTACCCATAGGAGGTTGCCAAATAATTTGAAATTGGAAGATGATTTTGTGCTATTTCTAAACATAAAAATCAATTATAACATAATCTATTATTGTAAAGTAGATCAAACCTAATTTCACTCAGTTTAGCACATAATCAATTATGAACACTAGGTAATCGATTATTTCAAATTGTTTTGAGAAAATGCAACTTTTTAAAAATAATCAATTATTACTCCCAATAATTGATTATGCCAAGTTTTTTTTTATAAGAAACTGACATTTGTTAATAATAGATTATGTTTAATAATATTCAAATATATTTATTCAAATTTTTTTATGGATTAAATGAAGAACATATTAATTGATTATATTTTAACATAATTAATTATACCACTTAGTAATTTCTAAACTCTTTTGAAAGGAAAACTCTCTCTCATTCATTGTATGCATTCTACATTTTTTGAAGAGAGCATTGTTATTTTCTGAAAGAGATATTCTAAGAATGACACATTACTTCTTGTTTAGAAAATAAATGCTCAAGATTCATCAAAGGAAATTCATAATGCTATAGGTTTTTCATTGTATAATCAGTCACAACACATGTGGTATATTTCTTTTATTTTTCTTATAATTTGATTTTGAATTTTGTGCATCATTGTGTGGTGTGTTAGTGTAGGTAACTAAGCGCTTTCATTACTTTTCAAAATCTTCTTGAAGGGGGTTTCAAAGGATGATTTTTACATCTCGTTCTAGTTCATAAGTGTTTCTTAATATTAGATAAGTCAATATTATAGTGAAAAATCCAATAGATGTAGATTCAGTACGAACCAAACCATTATAAAAATCTTTGTGTGTTCTTTAGTTTTATTTTTTTCTTAATGTTCTTAGTGTTTATTAACCACTGCATTAAATTTCTTCTATTATAAAGAATTTTAAGCAAAGTTTTCTTTGAATTTTTAAAGAATCTTTTTCAGCGAATTCGCCCCGTGGTTATGTTTCAGCCATTATTGTTTTTAACAATTGATATCAAAGCAAGATTATTGAAAGTTACTCAAGTTTGATCCAAGAGCCATTATTGCTTTTAACAATTGATATCGAAGCAATATGTTATTCAAAATTACTCAATTTTGATCCAAAAATTGTCGGTCATTTACAAACATTTGTTGAGGGTGCATCCATAATTAGATCTCCTCTTTTTGTTGGAGAAAATTATCCTTTTTGGAAAATTAGAATGATTTTCTTAATCTATTGATAAGGGATTTTGGGATGTAGTGGTAAATGGTCATTTTGAATCAATTAGAATTGTTGATAATTATATGGTTTAAAAGGATTTCTTTATGAACTTCTGGTGAAAATAAAAGAGTTCATTATGATGTTAAAGCTAAAAATATTATTCCTTCTACTATAACACTTGATGAATTTTATAGAAATCTAGTATGCTCTTCAGTAAAAGAAATGTGGGGTGTTTTGGAAGTCACTCATAAGACGACTGAAGAAGTCAAGAGAGCAAGGAAAAACATTCTCATACAAGAGTATGAAATGTTTAGGATGCAACTAGGGAAAACCATCTATAAGGATCAAAAGAAATGTACTCATATAATAAATCATCTTCTAGCTCTTGGAAAAACATTTGACATAAAGGAACTTAACATCAAGATTGTGAAAATCTAAATAGATATTGGCAACCAAAGGTTACAATATCTCATAACCAAGACCATGATGAATATGACTACTCTTTTTGGCAAGTTAAGGGAGCATTAGTTGGAACGTGGTAGACTAAAAGAAACAGAGGGAGAAGAAAAGAATAGTAAAATTTTCAAAGCTAACATAAAAAGGATTGATATGTACAAGGATGAGAAGGACATTGAGAACTCATATGGTAAAATCTAAGCTTGTTGAAATTTGAGGAGAAGAAGGAAGCAAATAAATACAACAAGAAGAAAATATCCTACATTACATGGGAAGACAATGTTTCCGGCATATCTAGTAGCTCAAGTGAAATTGAAAAGAAGAAGAAGTGAATCTCTGCTTGAGGGAGGATGCAAAAATTTCAAGAAAAAGTAAATACATAATTTAGCATGACCATAACTACAAAAATGCACACATATCTAATGTTGTGTTTGGATTGAGGTGTGGATTTGGGAGAGTGGATTTGCGTTGATTTGTAAGTAAAGATGAGGTTGTTTGGATTAAAGAAAATATTGTATGATTTGAGTGGAAAGTTTATGAAATTTTGTATATGACGTGCTTGATAAAATTTAATAAATTATAATTTTTAATAGAATAAATTGTATGATTACCATTTTAACCTTCAATATAAATAGAAGAAATGATATTCAAATAAAATTAAAAATTTTACTTAAAATTACAAAAATATAATTTATTCATATTATAATTAATAACTTAAAATAATTATTATTATTCTCAATTATAATTTGAAATAATTTATAATATAAATTATTTTATTTTAACTCCACATTTATTTAAATATATTTTATTTTATAGAATTAATTCATTTACAAAAGATATTTTTTTAAATAATAATAATAATAATAATATTATATAATACTAATTATTATAATAATTAAAATTAAAATTATATATGTATATATAATAATATACGATGTTATCGATATCATATAATTAATATATAATTATTATATATATTTTATTATATATCTAATTATTATAATAATTATAATTATAGTTATTATTAATATATATATATATATATATATATATATATATATATTTTTTATAATATATATATTTCCTGCATACATTCATGGAAAAAAATTAATAAATATAATAAGTATAAGTAAATTAAATTGTTAAAAGAGAGGGACAATAAAGTAATTTTAATATGATGATTTGGATTTTCCTGCACTTCTCTTCGTTTTAGAGAGTGTCAAAATTTGTAACTCACCTACAAATTCACACTCTCAAATCAGCGCAAACATGTAGATCGAAACACGTTTTCAAGTCACTTTGCATTCGCATGAACAATACTCATGCGGATCCAAACACAACATAAAAGATTGTCATTTATTCATTCAGATTCTTGAACTTGTCAATAGTTCAACTAGAACTAAAATCTTAAGTTATTTCATTTTCAATGTAAATAATCATATTGCCGACAAGAAATTCATCTTTTATTATTCTGAAATCTTGTTTTGATAATTTTCATTGCATAAAATGATTTTAGCTGTAAAAACAGAAAGAGTTAAAATAAGACGAATTAGACTATCAATCAAGTAAACGTCATTGACTTTCCTGTTATTGTAAAACATTGTCATAATTCAATGACAATAGAATTTTAAACCAATCTTCTCATCATCGATTTTTTTTTTTAAGTTTAAGACTAAAAATAATTTATCATAATCTAATAAAAAATTGAGACATAAATACTAAAAGAAAAATATATGATAATCATTGCACAATTAACAAGTGGTTATGAAAGAACACATAATGCATTATTTTTTCTTTTGTGCTCATAAAAAATGAATATACAAAAAAGATCATGAAATAAGAAATAATGCTAACTAGTAAACTAATATTTAAGTATCAAGTGAGACAAAAGATGTGTTGCTTTTTTTTTTCAAGAATAGAAAAAAACAAATAAAAAATAAATTTAAAAATAATGAGTTTATGTCTAGCTTTTTTTTTTCTTTGTAAACAAAAAGAAAACAAATGAAAGTAAGAGATCAGTATAATTTATGAACAATAAAATAAAAAATATTTCAATCAATATTTTTATTTTGTGTTATATTTGATTTTATATCTTATTATCTATTAAGATTAAATATTATGGTTTATAAAAGAAATAAAAAGATACCTAATTTAATTTTCATAAATTCTCATTATATAATTTAAAAAATTCCAAAAACTTTTAAATTTTTTTAATACATATACATATTATTTAAAAATTTCAAAAATATTAAGGACCATAACTCCTGTGATCCCTCTAATGATCCGTTCCTCTCTCTCTCTCTATATATATATATATATATATATATATATATATATATATATATATATATTATAATAAAAAAA
>Ga0214545_1002429_pt1 | contig 35842 bp, 9 predicted proteins | sample CNSS4metaG_FD_160064 | JGI IMG/M metagenome (GOLD analysis project Ga0214545, IMG submission 160064) | Root nodule microbial communities from cowpea collected in UCLA plant growth center, Los Angeles, California, USA - CNSS4 | ecosystem: Host-associated > Plants > Roots > Nodule | place: USA...
ATAAACCAATAATCAAATAAGCTAAGACTGATAATGTTAGTTTAGCATCATCTGAAAAGTAGGGTAAGAAAACCTTTTTAAGAATAAAATTTCGTAGCATGCCTTTAAAGAGATTAATTTTATAATCTAATCTATTTATAACATATTTTAATTCAGCAACATTAAAAAAATTAACCATCATCATTATCTGAAGTAGTAATCAATTGTTTTGGTACAAAATTCAAGAGGAAACAATACTAGTTCAAGTAGAAGCTCTTTATCAACATTGTTTGGTGGTAACAGATGAGCAAATTTTACTCGCGCTTTGGTAGCCATCTTAACATTTGTCTTTTTGATAGTTGATACAATCAATACAAACCCCACACATAATTTGAAATTTCAATAGCTGCATATATGCAAGAGAAAGATACGTAGTCATGTTAAATGAAGACTTCAATGCTCCATGAAGTACTCCATGTAGAAACATTCAAACTGGTGTGTCTTAACTAATATGAAAAATCATAAAATCCTTCCATAAAATTAAAATGGTGTATTGTTCTTACTTGTGTGTGTTGTGTCGTGTCCTCCATCTACCAAAATAGCCGTTCCTTTATGACAGTGAGACGCCAAGTGTGACTAAACAGTGTTCTTATATGATGGAATATGTTAGTGTCGACAAGAATTTTAAAAGATTAGTGTGAACTGACATCCAAATTAAAAAGTAATTGGAAAGGAATTTTTCCATCTCTATATAACTTTCTACTTGTTTGGCCAAAAATATGTCTCTCTATGGTGCAGCTATTTTCAATTATTCACATGTCATTCTGGCCAATATCAGAACCATTATCTATTTTCCTTTTCATTACAGTACCAGAAAGATATATTATTAACCATTTGGTTATGTAATTTTGACTCCAACTCTCTACTCTTTCTCCCAAATGAAAAATGTTATTAATGCAGTGTTATGTTATGAATCCTTGTTCAGAATTTAGTAACTTCAAATGAATTTTAACTAATAAAAGTGAGAGTGTGTGTGCCTTACTTGCTTGCCATGGAATTAGATTCCCTGGAGGAAAGGAATCTGACATAGAAGTAGAATCTGCTTCCTGCTTTTGGAGATGATAAATATCCAAGGAATTAGATTCAAAGCAATCAATTTAAGAATAAACAGAGGTTGTTGTACCTGCCATTCTGTCTATAAATTGCAGTGTGTGATAGCAGATTAATTGTGTAGTTGTGCTTATATACCTGTTCTTGTGAGAAAAAAAAAAAAAAAGCATCAGAAAACAATGATGCGCTCAGAGGACTACCACGCCCACATATCAAAAGTTCACAGGTCACAGAGTGTTCTCACTGATGTCCCTCGCTACCCCAATGCTCACATGGCCTTCAACAACGCTCATCACAACTCACATTCTAATGAGAGGTCTGAGATGGTAGATTATGATCAGACTGAGGATGATGAAGTCATGTTCCAAGAAAGGGTTCAGTCCAAACCCGGGAAGAACAAACCTCGATTTGAATTGCAGAAGTGGAAGACCTACAGGCCTTGAGAACATGACCAACAACCTAGTTTGCTACAAAATCTACATAATACATCAAAATCATCACTATGTATGATTGTGAAATAAATGCCTGCTCAGCAGGCTATTGTGTTTGCCTGAGTGTTTTATACCTGTAGTACATTAGTATTGAACTTTACCATGTAAGAACTAATAATGAAGCATAAACACGAGTTATCTACAACATATTTTAACTATAGCATACTATAGTTTATTTTTTGTTTATTCCAACTTTACTTCTTCTGACTTAAACAACTAAATCTGTGAGAATAGGAGGGGGCATATATATTGAATAAAATTGAAGAGTAAATGAAACTTAAAAGAAGATAAAAGTCATGCATCGTTTTGGTGTGGAATATTGGGGGCATTAAAGCGCCTAGAAGACATAAGATTGAAGAGATTCCTGAGGCTATTCTTACTCTCAGGCTTGCGTTTGGGTTGGATTGGAGTGGAACCACATAAGTCATGAAAAGGGTTATCTAAAGTTAACCCTGTCTCGATCCTTCTGGAGACAGTGACAAGCTCATAGGAGTCCCAGAGTGAGTGCTGAAAGTCCCAATGAGTGTCTTTAGAAGAAGTTGGTGGGTTGGTCAAAGCTTGAAGCTTAAATCTTGAAGGCTTGCCTCTGAAATTCCTTCGATGAGCGTCGAATTCACTCATGGGCTTGGAAGTGCCGGAGTGGCTGTACCAGGCCTGTGCAACGGCTTTCAAAACTTCCAAGTCTTGGGGGTCGTGTTGTCGGAGCTCTGCCCTCTTCTTCATGGCACTCACAAAACATTTTCTTCACGACTCCATGTTCGTGTTCATGCTCATGGTCGTGTTACTGTCGTGGAAACCACGGCCTCACATATGCCATATGGAAAGGGATAAGCTGATGCTGGTGCAGATGCAATTTCCTTCTTTCTTTCTTTTTTTTTTCTTTTTTTTTTTTTCTCTGGTTACTGAGAGTGCGTTTCGTCTTATTATCCTAATTTCTGTGAACAACAGTTTATTTCCGTCTCGAATTAACGTTAGTTCGTGCGATTTTATCGAGTATGATAATGAATTCTTCGAGTCCTAAATTTATAACAAAAATGAGCTAAGTATGATTTTTGTCCTCTTTAATATCATTAATTCGTTTTTAGGTTTCTATTTTTATTTTCATTTGTTGTATTTATAAAAGTAAGTTGTTGATAACTTAAATTAGTGACAAATCTAAAAAACAAAATCAAATATTTAAAATGAAATGTGTTTGATTCCTCTATAGTTTTTATCCTTCAACTACTTTATTTTAGGTTTAAATACCTTTTTCATCATCTCGTAGTGTTTGTTGCAGATGATCCACATTTTTACCAAATGTTTAAAATGATCTTTATTTTCGTAGTGGATTCTCGTAGTGGACTAACAACTCGTTAAAATAATAATTGCTTACATGACAATAAAACTAAAATGTATATTAAATTACTTATTATTTTACTAGTTTATATCATTTATGGGTGTATGAAATATATTGAGACATAATATTTATTGATTTTTTTAACATTGCTTTATAAATAAGATTGAGTATAAAACCTAATTTAAGCATCTTGCTTCTTTTCATAGTGGGACGGAGAGTAGCAAGTTCGAACGTAATTTTAGACATCATATTGTTTTTATGAAGAAAAAGTCCTGTTTTCAGTATTTGGTAATTGAAAACAAATTTTATTAATGTTTTTCCTTTCAATTTTGAGAGACTGAAAATTAACTACTTATAGAAAATTAAAAGTAAATCACTCATAGTTTACATATAACTATGTTTGTCACATAGATCCTTGTTTAAGGAGTGCAACATGATATAACAGTCATTTACCAAAACTAAATTTAACACGATTTAGTTTTGTAAAAAAAAAAATGAACTCATAATTTTAAAAGGACCAAAATGATATTCTTCTTAAAATAATAATATTTTACTTAAATCCATGGAAATTTCATCAAGGATCATAAAGAAACTTTTCAAGTTCAAATATCACTTCGAATTCATAAAATAAGCAATATTCAAATAAGAATGCACCAATGGTTAAATTATCAACACTGAAAATTATTTGATTAGAATTAATGTTTCAGTAATTGATAAAAAGAGGTTCAAAGGGTGCTTAACAATAACTGTGTATTATATAAACTCTCATCTTTTAAGAGGGGGCAAATCTTTCATCTATGAAAGAAACAATAGATGGAAAAATACAAGAAGATCATTTCCTATATTGAAAGTAAGAAAAAATATGTAGCAATAGCATTCCTAAAGTTGGTTGTGGCCAAACTGTCATAAACATTTGTTAAGACTTAAGAAAAATAGAAGAATCCAACCCAAAGCACTAATATATTATGTGAGAGAATCTCTAAATTTGACTAGTAGCATGTCAAATAGTTCATCCTATTCAATCCAATGAGAGACTGCAAATATTATCATCCTTTCTAAGATCCGAAGAGCACTATAATTTCACTCATCTATCAGCATTTGACTTGTACCTTAATTCAATCTATAAATAACCCTCTCAGTGGCACAACTCTCTGACAAAAACACCAAATTGGTAAGAGTAAAATTACCTTGATTCGAGGCTAATGATTGTCCTAAGAGGTGATAGGGAAAAGGGAACTTATGAATTGCCAAGCATGTACATCCATCTCCGTTAAAAAAAAAAAAAACACACTAAAAGCTACAATGCAGAATCTTCTGAAAAATAGCCATTGATTTTATAACTTTACGGGTCAAAGATGAAAATTTGTTATAATTTAAAAATGAAGCTTAGCCTCACATCACTTCCTGTGTCCAGTGGTGTTGCAAGCTAATGATCAAACTTGATAGTATCAATCATTTGAATTTTGAAGAAAGACGAGATACCTACTGAGAGAGAAGTTCTAGGGATCAGGCAGCAGCTGAGTCTGAGTGTCCCTTTCAGATGAACCAAAAAGTTTAGAGATTTTACTGTGTGTACGGATATGGTGAGGAGTCTTGTACAATAGATCCCTGGCCTCAGAGAGTCTACCCTCTTCGAATAAGGATTCAAAAACCTGAACGTAAACAGCATGCGATGGGTAACTTTTTACACTCAATGCCTTCAGGAATGCCTCAGCATCCTCCACAGACCCAAACTTTGAAATATAAGGCACAAAGGGTAGATGATATGGAGGGTAGTTGTGGGTCTTCATCAAACGAAGAAGTTGAAGTGCTTCCTCAAACTTCATGACTCCCAATAGCTTTTCAATCAGTTTTTTATATGTAGCTTGCCATGGAGATATACGACACTTCCTACTAATCACTATAAGCAACTCGTACGCACCTTCTATTCTGTTTTGACTAAGAAAACCGTCAACCAGAACATCCAATAAATCAGCATCCGGATTGCAGCCTTTTTCAATCATCTTATAAAAACAAAGTAAAGCATTGTCTATTTCCTTGGCATCACAATGCCCTTGGATCAAAATGGTCCAAGTCTTAATATCAGGGATGCATCCACAAGATTCCATCTCCTCCAGCACTTTAAATGCTTCTTCAAACCTCCTCATCTTGCAAAGTCCAAAAACCACTTGACTGTAGGTGATGTTGTCAGGCTCATGACCAGCATTTCTCATAGTCCTAACAATATTTTCAGCTTCATCAAATTTCCCAGCACCTGTCAAAGACCTGTGGATTCCATCATAAATAGCCTTGGAGAGAGTGTGCCCTGTCGACTCATATTTCCTAACAACCCTGAAAACTAAATCCAAATTTGGCTTATCACTTGCAGATATGCTCTTCAAAAGGAGACTGCAATCTTGAACCAATGGCTTATATGAACCATCCATCATATGCTCATAAAGCTTGACAGCATCCTCCATCATCCTATTCTTTTGAAGCTGCCTCGATATCTTTATGTAAGTATCAATATCCAATGCATAACCCACACTCTTCATCTCTTCAATGACACTCCAAAACTCCTGAATTGAGTCATTCCTCGCGAGAACACTTGCAACTGCATTGTAAGTCACAGTATTACGCTCATAACCAGGTTGTGTCCCAACCCAATGAAAGAACTTGTAAGACTTTAGAGGAGTATTTCGAAGCTCTTTCAAAACCCTTATTACAAAATTATCCGACAGCTGAATTTTAAGCTTTGCAAGTTCACCCATAACCTCCTCACCCCATTCAGACACTGAAATGATACCGACCACCTTGGTGACAACACTTTGCATTGCATTCTCCTCTAGCATCCGATTATAAAAGTGGGTCAAAGCAACGGCGTCACTGTTCATCTTTTCCTTTTTAAAGCGAACATAAATTGTGACATATGTTTCTTCGTTGAGATAAAATCCATGTTCCTTCATCATCCTTAAAGTAATCCAAAATAGTTTCATAGTATCCTTGGTGGCCAAGATCCTAACAATTAAGCTGAACACTGAAGGGCTTGACCTAAACCAGTCTTTCTTAATGACCCAATTGAAAAAGCACGAAGCTTTTTCTGGATTTTTATCCAACCGCTTTATGACGTAAATAACGGTTTCATGGGTCATTGACGGGCAACTATTTTCTAAATTGAGTTCTAACGCTTTGGACCAATCGTTGGTCAAAACAAGGTCCACAATAGAGCTCGGCTTGGTAGAAAAATAGAGTTTGCTGTGACTTATGGGAAATTGTAAATTACGAGACGAATCCAAATGGGGCAATGGATTATGGAGAGAGAAGTGAGTCACCTGATTTCGAGTCACCAGAACTCGGGTAGCGAGTGAAGACTGGAGCACCCTGAGAGAAGCGGCAACTGCTTTCACGCGGTTCATCGTAACGCCGAAATGGGTAGTGTGGCTCTGATGGTTAGAGTTAGAGAGGGTTTAAGGAATAAGCACTGTCCACGGGCAATTTGTTTTTGGGGGTATGAATCCAAGTCATGGGTTTCCATGGTGGTTTAATTAGTGAATAAACATAAAATAGTCGTTTTATGTTTTTAGTTGATTCATGAAATAAAATTTATACAAATAAACAAATTGCTTCGTTAAAATTAACTGGGATTTTTACTGTATATTATACATAATAAATATTTATTTCATATGATTAAATTACAATAAATAGCGACTATTTAATTTAATGATTTTAGTTTTTTTTAATATATTAAATTTCAATTTAGAACATAATATATTAAAAATTATAAATTGAAAAAAAAAACATTTTCCAAATTAAAATTCACCAAACTAAACTCTTTGCCACATTATTTATAAAACTCGATCCATTTATAGTGGGTTTAATATAATAACTATTTACATATTTATTTTTAGTATAATAAAAAAATTACAATCTTAATATAAAAAAAATAATTTAAACAAAAAATTACTTAAATATATAATTAATTTTGGAGAAACCTTTGTTTTCTTTTTTGCTTTATAAATTTAAAATTATTAGTGATATATAATACTCATTTCATAAAAATTGTGAGTATCTATCTCATGTCATGTCAGTATAAAAATCTGGTTTACTAACTATAGAACTCTATTTATATATGTTCTTTGAATTGGATATTTCTTTTTGTTTTTAAAAAAATGGAAATTCAACTATCCTAAACTTTATATGAAAAAAGAACTTAGAAGTCATAATAAGTACAAATAAATAAAGCAAGTATATTAACTATAGTAAGAATTATTCTAATTTTAAAACATTATTTGTTCTCTTGTTACTATTTTTAATTTCAAAAATATACTTGAAATGGAGTTTTGAAATGCCCGTAAAGAAAGATAAAATTTTGTATTACTACATAAATGAATACGAGGAGAAAGAATGTGTGAATGAGATAATTTGAATTAAGGAAAAAAAATGAGAGATAAAAATATGGAGAAATTGAATAGAAAGACGAAGAGACAAGGGAAGAAGTAGAAAAGATAGGATAAAAAGGAATTTATAAAAAATTTAAATTTGACTTAAAAAAACAATTAAACATGTGACAATCACATGTCATTATACATAAGTATAAGTTGAACGTCGTTTGTCAGGTGAATAAAGGTTTAACATCATCCAAAATCAAGTAATAAAATCATCACTCTTAAAAGTACGAGGATCAAAATAGTTCAAAGTTGTAGGAAAGAACTATTTCCGATCTGCGTAATAGTGTAAGGACTAAAAACATATTTAACCATTAATTTTTGAAAAAAATATTCTCAAGTTTTTTTTTCAATTCTTCACATAAGGTATTTTCTTAAAAAAAATAAACTTGAATTGATTTAAATGTTAATGTAGTAGTAAAGGTAATCAATTGTCTTACCTACAAGACCTTAAATAAACTTTACTATAGGGGTGTCAAAGTAGGTTAGGCTCGCCAGCTCATTAATAAAAGAGCGGGTCAGGTTGGAGTTTTCAACCTGTCATGCTAGTTTTGACTTGGCCTGTCTAGTCCGTCAAACTGGTGGATCAACCCGTCCAGGCCTGCTAGTCCTTTTTATTTATTTTTTTTTTTTTAATTTTTTTAAATTTAAAAACAAGTAAAAAATTAAATTTTCTATATTATATTTTTGTATATATTTAAATATGTAATACTATTATAATTTAAATCATTGACACTTATAAATTAAATTTCAATTATTAGTTATAATAAGATAATTTAACATTTAATATGTAAATATAATAATTATTTTAATTTATCCAATTAAAATCTTAAAAAATATTTATATGATTAAATATACTTTAAATATATAATTTTTCAATAGCAAGTCAACTTGACACGGCCCATTTTTGGTGGACCAAAGATAAAGCTAATCAAAACGTGTCAGACTAACCCATTATTAATGATATTATGGACCCAAATTTTTAATATCCAAAACCTTATTAAAGCATTATTGTAAATTTAATATTTTTTTAATCATGATATTGATATGAATTATTCATCATCAAAAAATAATAGTTAATATTGGGGAAAACCTTCAAAATTAATTTAAAGATTAAACATTTAATAACTGGATTAAACATTCAAAGACATCACGGAGCTACAGCCCAGAGTACAATTTCTTCAGCCAACTAGGTTCCTTTAATACTATTGTAGCTCAAAGCTCATCAGAGTGTCCTTGCTCTCAAAATGAGCTTTTATTCTCCCTCTCTAAATTAACTGATTCAAGACCTCCTATGGAACCAGCTATCTTTTAATTGCAGCAGTAAATTCCAGAGCATCAAAACATGTATTGTACAACGATAGAAAAAAATCATTGCCCTAAATACAACAATGAGCTAAAATTAACAAAAACAATGGAAATCTTCTAAACAGAAACAATGAGCTAAAGTTAGCATTAACAAGAACAATGAGCTAAAGTTAGCATTAGCCAATGGAAATCTTCTAAACAAAACAACAACTACAACAATGAAGAGCTTAATATACATTAGAAGATCATTATTCTTTTTCCAAATTCTGTAGTCAACTCGGAGGCCGTAGTCGAAACACATTTGAATATAACTAAAGAGTTAAAACATTACATGGTAAAAAAATATCAATTGAACGTAAGAAAATGAACTAATCTTGGAGGCTAAAACAGTGATTCTACCTCAAAAGGTTTTCATTCTATAAATTGTCAAGCATGTATATATCCATCTCTGTTAAATGAACAAAGAAAGGAACATAGCAAGTAGAAGCCTCCTTAAATGCTTACGTTACTGGCTGATATCGCCGAGGCTGTGCACCTTGCAATTCTCCATTGAATTGAAGAGTTCACGGATTTCTTTGCTTTTACTAATATAGGAGGGTATTTTGCTCAATAGATCGTTGGCGTCAGAAAGTCTACCTTTTCCAAGCAAAGATTTAAAAACACGAAGGTAGATCAAATACGACCGGGGACTTCCCTTACTCTTCAGGAATTTTACAGCATCTTCAACAGACCCAACATTAGAAATATACTGCACAAAGGGTTCAATAATTGGTGTGTATTTGTGTTTCCTAGTCAAACAAAGAAGGTTAAGAGCCTCGTCAAATTTCCCAATTTCCAATAGATTTACAATCAGTTTCTTATATGTACTGTGTGACGGAGATGCACCGTGTTTAGTAGCAACCTCTACAAGTAACTTGTATGCATCATCTATTCGCTTTTGACCAAGAAAACTGTCTGTCAGAACACCTAAAACAGCAGCATCAAGATTGCAGCCCTTTGCAATCATCTTATGTAAACATAGTAAGGCCCTGTCTACTTCATTCGCAGCACAATGCCCTTGGACCAATAGGGTCCAAGTATTATTATCAGGGATGCAACCACAAGATTCCATTTCCTCCAGCACTTTACATGCTTCTTCAAGCCTCCTCATCTTACAAAGTCCAACAATCACTTGGCCATATGTGATGTTATCAGGTTCATGACCAGCATTTCTCATACGATTAACAATATTCTCAGCTTCGTCAAGCTTCCCAGAATTTGTCAAAGACCTGTGGATCCCATCATAGATTGCCTTGGAGAGAGCATGCTCTGTTGACTCATATTTCTTAGAAAACCTGAAAACTAAATCCAAATTTGGCTTATCACCTTCAGAGATACTTTTCAAAAGAAAGTTGCAATCCTTAACAGAAGGCTTATATGAACTATCCATCATTAGCTCATAAAGCTTGACAGCATCTTCCATCATCCTATTCTTTTGAAGCATCCTTGATATCTTTAAGTAAGTATCAATATCCAATTCATGACCCACACTCTTCATCTCCTCAATGACACTCCAAAACTTCTCAATTGAATCTGTCCTCGCCAGAACTCTTGCAAGTGCATTATAAGTCATTGTATTATGCACATAACCAGATTGTCTACCAACCCAACGAAAGAACTCGTAAGCCTTTAAAGGAGTGTTTCGAAGCTCTCTCAAAACCCTTATTACAAAATTATCGGAGAGCTGAATTTTAACCTTTGCAAGTTCACCATTAACACCATCACCCCATTTAGACACTGAAATGATGCCAACAACATTGGCAACAACTCTACGCATTGCATCTTCCCGTATACTCCGATTATAGAAGTGGGTAAGAGACGAGCAATCCCTGTCCATCTTTTTCCTTTTAAAAGCGACTAAACTTGAAAAATACATCTCTTCATAAAAATAAAACCCTTTTCTCTTCATAGTCCATAGAGTAATCCAAAATTGTTTTATCGTCTCCTCAGTGGCCAAGATCCTAAGAATTAAGCCATATACTGTAGAACTTGCTCTAAACCATTTATTGGTACTAACCCAATCAAAAAAGCGCCATGCTTTTTCTGGATATGCTTCCAACCGCTTTAAAATGTAAACAACAGTTTCATGGGTCAGGGATGGGTAGCATTTTTCTAACTCGTGCTCTAACTCCTTGGACCAATGGCTCGTCAAAATAAGCTCGGTAATGGGATTTGATTTGGAAGAAAAGTAGAGCTTCCGATGGAGGTTGGGAAAGGGAAAATCGTGAGAATGATCAAAAAAGGGAGATGGAGTGTAAAGAGAGAAATGAGTCACCTGGTTCTGAGTGATTCGGATAGACCGAGTTGCAATGAGTCTCGTGGTGACTGGCGAGTCGAGGAATCTGAGGTTAGCAACAATTGCCTTCAAACGATTCATAGTAGATCAGATTCAGAGGGACAGTGCCAACTTTGGAGCATTGCATTCCCCGCACCTTTAGCAGAAATTCAAAATGGGTTATGTAGGGTTTAGCATTAACCCACCTCTTTCGGGAACGGGTCCGGGACTGGGAACGGGTCCATCAATGGGTTGCATAACCGGATTTTGCTAACCTTATTTATTCGGGATCGAATTTTATAATAATTTATTATTACTATTATCATATCAAAAGGGTGGAAATTTTCATAATAAAAGAAGAATCCACTAAAGGCAGAAGGGGTGCTGCAAACAGAAAATGAGAAGTCTTAATTAATTAAATATCAATAAATTTAGTATTTCCTTTTATCCCAAATCATTACAAACTTGTGTTGCAGTAATAGTTTTTAAAACTATTTTCAGACTAGTTTATAATATTTTTTTTTATTATCGAATTTTAAGAAGATTTTATATACACAAAAAAAAAAAATAATTGATACTTTATTAAGATTAAGAAAAATTATCTTTCAAGCTACTTTCACTAAATATAGCAATTAATTACTAAGTTGTTAAAATAATTTGTGAAAAAATAATTATTATACCGGTTTATTTTGAAGTATGATGCACCGACACGAACACATATTTGCATAAAATAATAAAAAAATTATTGTATTTAAAAATTATAGCATTTAATTGTTATTATATTAAGTTAGAATTATTTAAAAACATATTTTTAGTTTGAATAAAATATTTTTTTATTAACTAATTTAGTGATGTTATATTTAAGATAAGGATGAAGTATACGGAGGGGCTTGTATCGTCCAATTTTTTACCAAATTTAAATTACTACTAAAAAAAATTATAATGCTGAAGCTAAAGGCAAATTGTTGAAAATTAAGCATAAGAATTAGTTTAATAACTACATATTATGATATTTAATCGATCATATAGCAAACGAAAATTATATTAAATTTATTATATTCTAAACACCATAAAGATAGTAGTGGTAATTGTGGCATTAATAATAATAATAATAATAATAATAATAATAATAATAATAATAATAATAATAATAGTAGTAGTAGTGACACTCAACTCGTGGTAATATGAACAATAGTTATGGCAGTAGTAACAATAGTGGTTACACATTAGTAGTGTTATTTAGAATGGTAGTAGTAGTATTAATAGTAGTAATGGTAATAGTATTGATATTTTTATGTTTTCACCATTCTATTCTTTCATTTTTCATCATCAATTTCTTTATTCTTTGGACCAACCCTTTCTTTAATTTCTTATTCACTCAATCATAAAAAATAATTGTAGCTAACAAATTCTTCACACCTACTATTTAAAGAAAAAAAAAAAAAAAAAACTCACTTCATATGTTACTAACATGTGCTTTTGACAGACTTTTAATAACCAAAGAGAATAGTAAATTTTGCTTCCATGGATCTTACTTTGAACTTAAGACAATCTTAAAATTGTTTTCCATTATAGAAGTTCTACAATTTTTAAGATTGTATTCTCACCACAATAGCAAATGAGTTTTACACTCAATCTCCTCGTTTCACCACCATGAGAAGACACGTTAGGATTTTGCATCCCCAACCATTACACCTGCAAGATGAAAAAGATCGAGAGTGAGACATACTTCACCCGAACAATGAAGAACGGGAAAGACAACCTCTTATTTCAAAGCTTGCCTCTTTAAATGTTAGAGCAAATGACACATAATTCATACAATACTACAACTCATCAAGTTCAAATGTTGTTTCACGAAAAGGAGCTGAAATGACCTATTTGTTACACATAAAAAAAAGGACCCAATTGAGACTAATCAAGATCTAATGTTCTAATTGATATTTAAAAAATAAAATGAGAACCAACCAATAGTTTAAATAAAAATTGTTTTAGCAAAACAAAAAAAACATTATTTAAATAAAACAAAAATTAAGTATAAGAGAATAAAGAAGATAATTTTTTTTATAATACCTAGTAAATAAAAGATTTAAGTTATTGAACACTTAAAATAAAAATTAGACATTCTATGTAAAAAAATAAACAATAAATAAAAAAATCAAATGAAATAGAAATATTTAAATTTGAAACATTAAAAATATTTAATTTACATACATTATTTGGGAATAGGTGTACAAAGGTTTTGATGAAAAAGAAAATATTTTGAAGATGTGAATTGATTTCATGGTAAGCCAAACAATTAAAAAAAGAGAAAAATGTAATCTAAAAGAAAAATAAAGATTAAAAATTATACATATATATATATATATATATATATATATATATATATATATATATATATATATATATATATATATATATATATAAAAGATTACCTAATAGATTATGACCATTTTAATATATAAATAAAGACGAGGATGAAGGCGAGTAAGAGGATAAGGACGAGACAAATATGAACAAACTCATCCTCAACTCCATACCTAATTACAAAAAAATGGGAATTACTCATATTCATACCGAATGGTGGATCTTGATCGTTACTATTGGAGGAGTTTTTAGTTATTGTTAATAATACAGTACAAATTAATACACAATTTACTATAATTGTAACTACGATAAAAAAATTGTAACTACCAAAGAAATGAAATAAATATCCCTATATTTAAAGATGTTTTCTCGAATCACGTTCCAAATAATAAGAATAAATAGGAAACTCTCTACCTATAATTATTCTTTAAATCTTAAGAATTGACTTCCCTAATTGAATAATTATATCATTAGTATATACTTGATTATATAGATGGCAAATAAACCTGCCCACGTGTTCCTGTTATGATGGGAAACTCCCGCATTGACTGAGTATGGGTATGGAAAATCCCCGAATTTTTTAATTGGGTATGGGATGAGTATGAGGATGTACATATCCTTGCCATAATACCTGTCCCGTTTAAGTTATTAAAATATTCACAATTAATTAAGTAACATTATATATATATATATATATATATATATATATATATATATATATATATATATATTTCTATTTTTTATTTCTTCTAATTATTTAGTTTGTCATAAAACTCATTCACATCTCTATTATATTTTTCATTTTATCATAACCTTTATGTAATTATGTTAAAATGATGTATGCCAATTAAAAAAAAATTATGTCTCACATTTAAATATTTCTATTATTTTTTAATATTTCTATATATTGTATATTTTTCTTTCATGAGAATGTTTAATAATCTCAATTTAAGTGTTTAATAGCACAAAACTTTCATTTACTCGGTAATATAAAAAAAATATTTTACTTATTATTATTATTATTAATTTTTGTTTAATTTGAAGAACTATTTTGTTTCGCTAAAACAATTTTTGTTATTTTTCATCCATTGAGTATATATGTGATATTTGAAAAGTTTTCATAGATCTCTAAGGTATTTTTCATCCTAGCATACCCTTAATTATACATTTATTTTCCTTTGTGTGATTTCTTTCAATGGTCTCTCAAATTGTTTCTAAACATTTGTTAATTTTTTTGAATATTTTTATTTATTGTTTATTTTCATCATGTAGAATACTATTTCAATATATTTTATCTAATTTTTATTGTCTAACTCATTATCAATCATATTGTAATTTTTTCAATACAATTGTATAAATAACTTTTATTTACTACAATATAAAAACTTAATGTAATTGTCATGAATATTTTTTATCACCATCCAACATATATTAGAGTTCAAAAAATACAATATCTATGTTAAATTTTTATTATTATGCTTATTATTTGTTCTTTTGCATCCTTTTGATCAAGTGATATATTATAACTTTTATTAGTTATACAAAAGAGATTCATTAGAATATAAAAAATTGAAGTAAACAAACATTTAAAACATATTTTAGTTTGAATTATTGTTTTCCTTTTATATTTTTTTAAAATACTTTAAAATTTTATCAACTAGGTTTCATTAATGTTTGCAAATTTAATAAATATTTTGGTTCTTATGAATTTTTTGTTGGTATTCTAATTTAAAAGGTAAACAATTATAATTTATTTCAAAGTACTTTGATATTGAAGAAAGAATCATCCTCCTAATATTGAATATTTGATAATATTATGTTTTCTTTATCGTATTTTTTTATTATTTTATAAAAATTAATTAAAAATATTGAAGTAGTAAGAAAATAGATATGGGTATGGGTACGAGATTATACCCGTTACCTGGTGGGGATGAGGATGGGACAAAAGTTTGATAGCCGTTGGATTTTGGTATGCGGATGGGGATGAATTTTTTCTACGGGGATGGGTATGGGATAGCGAAACCCGTCCCCGCCCCGCACCGTTGTCATCCTACTTCCTAATGTGTAAAGAAGTTGAATATATTCTTTTAAAAAGTAAATATATTCCTTTATTTTTCATCAATATATTAATTTTCTTAAAGTTCAAGATTAAAAAATAATTTATCATAATCAAATAAAAACTTCAAAGACACAATTACTAAAAGAACCGTTCGTTGTCCCTTATCCATATTCAATCAATGCGGAAATTCTTAGTCAAAACGAGAATGAGTTCAAACAATATCTACAAAAATAGATTTATTTGTTATCTCTAATTATGATGAACATGGTAGCACCGCGAACAATAGAGATCATGAGTTAGGAACTGATTCAGTTATAACAGGAGTATAATTTTATAATTGTTTAATTACTCGGATGATACCACTTTGGTAGAAGTGTGTTAATCTAGTACCCACTTTTAAAAAAATGTCAATTGCATCCAAACTTTTAAAAAGTGCTTCAAATAGATCCATTTTAGACAGAAATTACTAACGTCATTAACGACACATGTCAGGTCTCTAGTGTGACACGTGACATTGTCAGTGTCACGTGGGAAGGATAATGCCATGTGTCAATGTCAATGTCACTGTCAAATGTCATTGTCTTGATTTCAATTTAGTCTGCATATATATCTCGTTAATTCAATTTAGTCTCTGCTTATGTGTCTTTGATTCAATTTTGACCCAATATTTTTTAATAATTAAAATATTTTTTTATTCCATTTTTTATAAGATTAAAACTAATTAAGTATAAATATTTTTACAAAAATAAAGTATTGATATTTATATTGTTTCTCTCCAATTTCAAACCAAATTTATTATTTGTATAAATGGTATACTAATATTTTTTTATTAAAAATGAATTTTTAACATATTAAATTATTGTATATTATTAACTCATCCTTTGTTAATTATTTTTTTTTTGCAAAATAAAACAATATTGTCTCTCACTAATTTTAAACCATTTTTTTTATTTGTATGAATGTTATATTGTTTCTCTTCGATTTCAAACCAAATTTATTATTTGCATAAATATTATACTAATATTTTTTATTAAAAATGACTTGTTAACATATTACATTATTGTATAATATTAACTCATGTTTTGTTAATTATTATTTTTTTTCAAAATAGAACAATATTCTCTCTCACTAATTTTAAACCGATTTTTTTATTTGTATAAATATTATATTAATTTTTTTATTAAAAATGACTTAATAAAATGAATTTTACCATTAAATTGTAATATAAATATTGGTACTTAATTTCTGTGAAAATATTTATACTTAATTAATTTTAATCTTATAAAAAATGATTAAATTTTTTTTACAAATTTGAATCAGAGATACATAAGTAGAGACTAAATTTGAATCAAGAAACACATAAGTAGAGACACATATTAAAAAAATAATAGAAATATTCAAATGTGAGACATATTTTTTTTAATTGACATACATCATCTGAAAGCAACCTAATTGAAACACTTTTCCAAAAATGGAAATGTAATTGAAACTTTTTTAAAAGTTAGTACCACATTGACACACCTCTACTAAAGCGGATACCATCCAAGTAATTAAACCTTTTATAATTTAGATTCCACATTATATAATTTAGGTTTAATTACTCGGATGGTACCCACTTTGGTACAGGTGTGTCAATCTGGTACCCGCTTTTAAAAAAGTGTCAATTGCATCCCAACTTTTGAAAATGTGCTTCAATTAGGTCCCTTTCAGACGGAATTGACTAATGTCGTTAACGACTTGCCACATGTCAGCATGTGTTTTTTTTTTTTAATTTTTTTAATTTTTTAATTTTTTTTTAATTTTTTGAAAAGAAAAATTAAAAATGCAACGTGCCAGGTCCCTGTGTGTGACACGTGGCATTGTCAGTGCCACGTGTCAGTGTCACTATCAGATGTCATTGTGTTGATCTCGAATTAGTCCTCATATATGTCTTTTTGTTTCAATTTAGTACCTACTTATGTGTATCTGATTCAATTTTGACTTTTAATAATTAAAATCCATTTTTTATAAAATTAAAAGTAATTAAGTATAAAATTTTTACAAAAATTAAGTATTTGATATTTATATTAAAATTTAGTGGTAAAAGTCATTTTATTAAGTCATTTTTAATAAAAAAAAATATTAGTATAACATCCATACAAATAGAAATTTGGGTTTAAAATTAGTAAGAGACAATATTGTTTTATTTTGGAAAAAAAATAATAATTAACAAAACATAAGTACTTAATAGAAAAGTAATTAATAAAGTAATATGTTAAAAAATCATTTTTAATAAAAAATATTAGTAAAACATTTATACAAATAATAAATTTGGTCTGAAATTGAGAGAAACAATATAAATATTAATACTTAATTTTGTAAAATTATTTATACTTAATTAGTTTTAATCTTATAAAAAATGGATTACAAAGATATTTTAATTATTAAAAAAATTGTGACAAAATTGAATCAGATACACATAAGTAGGTACTAAATTGAAATATAAAAAGACATATATGGGAACTAAATCAAAATCAACACAATGACATCTGATAGTGACACTAACATGTGGCATTACAATGTCACGTGACACTGACAATACCACGTGGCACTAACAATGCCACGTGGCATACACAGGGACCTGACACATGGCATTTTTCTTTTTTTTTTCAATTTTTTTTAATTTTTAATTTTTAAAAATAAAAAATAAAAAAAACCACAGACTGACACATGGCACGTCGTTAACGGCGTTAGTCAACTCCGTCTAAAAGGGACCTAATTGAAGCACTTTTTTAAAAATTAGGATGCAATTGACACTTTTTTTAAAAGCGAGTACCAGATCGACACACATGTACTAAAGTGGGTACCGTCCGATTAATTAAACCTATAACTTTAAAACTAAAAAAAATGTATTTCAAATTACGTGATCTGTGATAATTTTTGGATTAGGTAACTCAAACTAAAATTTGAAGTTATTTATAATTTTTTTCTAATTTAAATAACTTACAATGAGTAAAACTCTTCCTTTTAGGTGTCTTTTAAATAACGTAGAGGTATTTATATTTTTATTTGACATTCACTTAAATCCCTTCTTACTAGGTGGGCTCATTTGAGATAAAAGAGTGCTTGTGACTTCACTTTTAAGATGTAGATTGTTAGCTTTTGATAGTTAAAAAGAAAAAAACATTCTACAATCTCCTTTTTACATGTTTATTGAAATAATTAAGAACTGGAATTAAAGTTAGAACAATAAAAAGTATAGCAAGAACATCTGGCTTTAACCCAAAAAAAAAAAAGAGAAAAAAAAATCTAAAAACAAAATAAAAGGTGGGCTTTTTAGGCTTAACGTGTACTGATGTACACTTGAGCTATACAAATATTATAATGCCTGGATTTTAGTGTGGCGATACCTGCGAAAGACACATCCATACCCACTGATTCTTATTCCCATTGAAAGATGGTGATGGCTCACTGCATTTCATCATTTTCAATTTTCCCATACTTCTAATTTCCACCATCTTCTAAAAGGCAAGTTTCTCTCAATATTAATTAATTTTTTTATTGAATTTATCTTAAATAGAATTTCCTTATTCAACAGTGCTTTCTATTCATAAGATTTAAATTAAAATATTTAAATTGCACTCAGGATCAACCTAAACATTGGTTTCTTCTTGTAAAGTAAAAGGGTTGACATAACATGTCATTAAACATGCAGGACAAGAGGAGTGTAAAAGGCTGAAAAACTATCACAAATTTAGGCTTTGCCGTGTTTTCCATTGCACATAAAAAAACCTATTATTAAACAACCTTTTTCTTATGTTTTAGCAAAAGTTGAGAAAGATTTTTAAGGTGTGTGTTTTTGGCCATTTGTGTAGGTTTGATTCATCGTCCCTACGTGATAAATTGTCACTGCCACGGCATTACCTAGTTTCCTCCATACTAAAAGTACCTTTTTTTTCTCCAACTCCTTAACTCACAAGTTCTTATATTCTTTCTCCTACTTTTTCTTCTCTCATCCCATTTACCACTTCCCATTGGTTCTTTTTCTTAGATCCGCTTCACACGGCTTTATCAGTCCACATAATTTTCAAGTATATTCTGCTAATTCTCTTTTCAATTACATTAATAAAGTAGTGGATGAACTATTAAATGTATTATGCTAAGAGGGTTATTAAAAAAACAAAAAAAGAATTTCAAATTATTTAATGTATAAATTGTATTTTTATCTGAGAGTACATTCCTCTCGAGAATTTGATCACTTTCTGAACCACTTTCAATGTCGAGGAAAGTACCCAATTTTTTTAAGTTACAGAAAGTGAAAGGAAATGCCGGAAAACTTTACTGGAAAAGATGAAAAACTATGAATAGACATGTTAAGTTTGCTTTACAATTTTTGTCAAAATAACGAAACACATTACATCCTCGGAGCTTAAATCTGTGTACGTTTGATTGACCTTTGTTTTTAGACAACTAATGACTTGGAAGCAAAGTTTTCTCAGCTTTAGACAAAAACAATGCCTGAAAAGTCATTAGGTTAAAAAGTGGACAAAAATTGGAGTCAGTAACTTAACTGCTCCAAGTTATACGTGAAAAAACATTAGCTAAAATTGTTATACTCACTTAGGCCTAACTTTTCTTTCTTTCATACGAAAATTATTAAGAGATTTCTTTACAGTGATCATGTTGATAAACCAGAATATACACCAAGTTATTTTATGAATTTCTTCTTTTGTTAAGAAATGTTTTGAAATGCCCCCGCAATATTACGTGATACAACATTAACTAAAATTGCTGATAGAAAAAATTAGCTAAAATTGTAATACTCACTAAGGCTTAATTTTTCTTTTTCCATAATATTAAGAGATTACTTTACAAATAATTATGCTGATCAACCAGAACATTTATGGTTGTGTTTTTGTCAAGAAAAGTTTTGAAATACTCCCCTAATTTATTTTAGTTGAGATATATTGGTTTACAAAAACGAATGACTCTCGTATCTTATTTAATTCGTTCAGCCAGTAGTATTTTTCAATAGCTTTATGAATAAAAAATAACACATCGAAGAATCACAATTCATAACCAGTGTCCTAAAAACTGAAAACAGAAATAGAAAAACAAAATGATACAAGTGTGACAAATGATAATAAATATCTTTCAATTTTTAAATAAATCGTGATAATACTATTATATTATATAAAAAGACCAATAAATCATTGTAAGTATAGTTTTATTGGTCTTAAATTAACATAAGATAATTACTAAAAGAATAAATGATTTAAATTTTTTTTAAAAGTTCTTAAATAATGACTAATATTAGTGATAAAAATATGTTTAGAGATCAATTAGAAACAAATTATTTTGATAGTCAAAATTTTAATAACTAATATTAATAATTTAGAGACCAATTCATAATAAAAATTATTTTAATTATCAATTCAAAGACTAAAGATAAATTTTTAAAGTTATTTTAGTTATTAATAATTATATATTATAAATTTTTTAATAATAACTGATTTTAGTTATTAAAAATAATTAGTTATTGATGTAATTAATTTGGATACGAATTTATCATATATAATTTAGTTTATTAGACCACCAGACACTACATAATTTATAAAGATATTTATTTTAAAGTTAAAACACTAAATGCTATTTAATTTTTATTAAAGTTGACCCTTTCTATTTTGTATCTTTTAGTTACTTGTTTAAGTCCTAAATTTTATTTCACGTATTTCAAACAAGTCCCATGTTTTAGGACTTTCTTGCATTACGAAAAATGTGCAGAATTGGGTAGCCAAATAATTAGCCAATAAAAGGACAAAATTACGGTAGGCTACGATTAAAAATATCAACGATGAACAAAAGTGGCAGCTGTAAAGTAGTGGACAATTAATTAATAATAGAAAATTGATAAAGCATATATTATTTTTCTAATATTATTATGATATTACTCTGAAATATTAATTTCATGGAAAGTAAGTTAATGAAGATGGGTCTCGTATGTTGTTGGGCTTTGTTGTCTTCTGATTACAAATGCTGCAGTTATTCAATTATTAGAAAATGGAAAAAAAAAAAAGAAAAAAGAAAAATAATGATTAAGAAATGCCAAGTGTAAGCCATCATGTTGATCTTTTTGTGTGTCGGAAAAGCATCGATTGTCAGAAGCCAAACATGAGTCAGCAAGACTTGGCAAGTTCACAAAGCCGGTGGTGATAAATAACTGATGGGAAAGCAAAGTCTTTATCTCCTTAGAGTACTACTTCACACCCAAAAAATTTACCTCTCTCTCTCTCTCTCATCTCCTTCATCAATCACAAACACCACCTCTTCAACCCTCAACTCCTTCGCTAGTTCTGCTGAAAGACCACAATTTTTGTTTGCTTGAAGAAGCTGCTGACATCATGGACTTCGACTTCAGGGCTAGTTTTCATTCTGTCAAACACCTCTCTGCTGTGCAAGCTGCTAGACTTCACTCTGGTACTTCATTTCACTTGCTATTTCGCTTTGTTCTTTACTTTCTTTTTCTTTTTTTCCCTTTTTTTTTAAGTTCTTGGTATTCATGAACCCCACTAGCTATTCATCTTGCCTCTTGATGTGAAATCCTAAGACTTTTTCTTTAGTGGGTTGAACCGGGGGAAAGCATTTGGGTTGGAATTATGTGCTCTGATTTTTTTTCCTTTATGCCACTTTTTGATGAATTGGATATAAAGTCTCATTTTTTGGTATCTGTGATTTTTGGGAAACTGTGTGAACGCGTTTATTTCTTTACATTTGATTTCAATATTCTGTCAGGTTTTCCTTGTGGCAAGCACGTGCACGTGTGATTAGAATTTGTGTTTTAGTTTGCTTAGGCTACCGTCCTAATTTTTCAGAAGCATATCTTCATTATGTGACTGAATCTGAAGTGATTCACTACGCTCTAAGCCGTAGTGTGCATTAACTTCTAGTTTATTATGAGAGCCTTTAAATTGTAAAACCCCAAGTTTTTAAGACTTTTCATGATAGCTTTACATGTGCTTATGAAGAAGCTAGATAAAAGTGCATATGGAAGAGTTGAGAATTTTAATTTGTGGCATGTAATATTTGTTCTAACGCTAATTTCGATGCCGATGAAAAAGGGACACCACCCTAATTAACGCTAATTAAGAAAACCTACTTACCTATTGGCAGTTGAAGATGATGTTGTGTTCTTTTATACAATTGACCGAGGACTTGTTGGTGATGATCTCTCAGTATTTCTCCCTCTTGAATTTTCCAACTAAGGGTAGGTTTAAGCAGATGGATAGAGAGACACCAGAATATGACATTTTTTTTTCTGGGTTAAGCATACAAAAAGCCTTAGCAAGTAGTAAGGGAATGTATTATTATGATGAGACTTACAACTGATCTATCAATGATTGACTTTCAGCAATTTTCAAACTTGACCTTTACTTCAATTTTGTTTAATTGCACTAATATATATTTGTATCCCTTTTCTTTTGGGTTTGATTGGACTCTTGGAACGCAAGTTAAAAAATTTCCATAATTGTTTAATAAAGCCAGATTTATGGGAAAGCGAATGTATCAATTGTCATGTAAATGACTGAAGTGTACGTATAATATAGGTTTATGCTTAATGATTTGATGTTAGGTAATTTAGGTCTGAATATTTGATCATATGGCAAAGTTTTCATTTACGCTCAGACCAGGTATTGGCATGGAAAAGAGCATAAGTGAGTTCTACTTGTGCTTATTTTTCTTGTTTGGGATTATTTTTCATTTATGCTTATTTTTCATTTTCCTAGTGCTTTTATCTTGAGATATTGAGATGCTCTTTCTATAACATGCCCTGTGAAGTTTTTGTACTTGTCCTAGAAATAACTCACTGACCCCTTTTAAACTACAGATAATTATTCAGTGATCCATTACACGGATGTGGATAATGACGGCCTGTGCAATTTTCGATGTCCTTTTTGTGATTTTGAAATTGAAGTTCCTCTACTCTGCACCAATTTGGAAGAGGATCATTGCTATGCCCTAAAAAATGTGGTATGCCTTTAATGTTTCTTAAAATTTCTGTTTCGCAGAAAGTACCTCTAAAGTGCTAACATGATTACAATTTTGTTGTAAATTCGTTTCACTTTCCTTGATTACTTGGTATCTGTCCAACCACTTTATTATAGATTATAAATGTAGTTATATACATCTAAACAGAAAATTTACATGTCTGCTTGATACGGTACAACACTGTCCTGATCTGGATCAAGAAGATAAAGGATCCAGGGACCAGCAACCATTATATTTAACAACTGGGAAAAGTGAAATAGGGACATTTCTGTTTAGGTAAGTAAATCATAATTGAAAACTCTGCTTCAATTTCTTTTATCAGGTTTGTCCCGTGTGTGAAGAAAATTTAGGGAAGGATGCAATTGTGCAATTTACACATTCAAACTCTCGAAAGGTACATATGCTGCTTTACTTATCTCAAATGTGTTGTTTTCTAAACTGTAATCTAGCACATATTTGGTATTATGAGTGTAACACTCTAGACAGGTATTGCGGTCCTTAAATATATGAAAAGCAGAATTAAAATAAAAATTCAATATACCAGCAGACCATAACTTCTCAATATTGAGCACAATGAGGCATTATAGTTCTTAACGTAGAAAAACTAATGTCTCACATCCTTATTTGGTTTCTCATTATTAGAAAAAACTCAAATCTCACACCAATTAGAAGTAGTACAAATAGTATTTAAGTGAGGGCAATCCTCATCTTTTAAGTTTTGTAGAGTTAAGTTCGGCCTAAACCACTTTGTAAGATGGTATGAGAGTCTATCTTAGATCCACTAAAAGAGTCACTAATTGCGTTATACACATACCAAACCCAATAGTACTAGAGGTGAGGGGGTGTATTATCTCGTATTCTAATCTCTTTAATATTTTATTTTTATTTATTTATTTTAGCTTATGTTATAACAGGATTTGATTTCTGTCTAACTCAACTGAATATGTTGATTTTTTTATCTGAAGTGGGCGTGGAAGCCTGAGAAATCTAGCATCTGGTCTGGTAACACAGCAATGCTAGGCAAGAAGCTGGCTACCAGGGGGAACAAACAAGAATCAATAACTGATCCACTTTTGACACCATTCATCTGCAACCCTATTCCTAACTCAAACAATCTCCATCCAGATGAAAACTCCAGCTCCAGCAGCAAGGATATAAACAGTCCTGATGCAAAAAGGTATACTTCTTTTTCCATCAAACTCTGTAGCGGTTTAAGTTTTGCAAAGCATGAGAAAACTAGTACAGAGTGAATGACATACAAAATGATTTCCTCTAAAACAAACTTTGATAGTTATAATGAATGATAGTGCATTATTACCAGGAGCAGCTCAGTTTACACTTTTACAGGACATGATGATCCTCAATGCCTCAAGATTTTTTGTGTGTTTTCTATTATTTAGAACAGATATGATTTGCCACAATACTAAATTTCAATACATAGAATAAAAATTAAACTTGATTAGCTACTCACAGACAATGTGCTCTGTTGCGTTATCAAATGCTAACTGATTCTGTTTGTTTGGTTTGGATGGAAATTAATGAAGTTGATCAGTTATAGATTAATTAGAATGCTTGCTGATGATACTGTTACTAATGATGTATAACTCAGCAACTCATGGTTGCAGAACTTGTATTTTACATTGCAATAAAATCATTTATTAAGATAGTCATTGCACAATCAGATTATTCCCACTTAAATAGCTTGTATCTTGTTACGAAGGATGATTGAGATGTTTTCCCTCAAGATTTGCCTGAAATTTTGCATTAGAGGAAGAGAGAATGTAAAAGTCTTGTATTCTGGTTATATAAAGAGGAAGAGAGAAGGCTTGTTAAAAGTCTTCCCTTAAATCCAATGCTGAAATATTGTTTATGGTTCTGTTTCTGCAGGTCTGGCAAAGATGAAGCAGATGTAGGTGATGAGCAGGATCAGCAAGAGAAAAGGCTGAGGGCAGCTTTTGTTCAGCAGTTGTTCTTCTCAACCATATTGGAGTAAATGTGTTACCAGAATTTACGGTCACACACAGCATGGTTTGGCAGAAGCTCCTTTTCAGATTGCCTCATGCTGATTCAACAGGCACTGGGTTTTATTGTGCTGTATGGGTGTAGGGGATGTGAAGTAGTCTAAGCCATAGTTATATGTATTTAACTATATTTCATATCTTTCAATTGAAGTTTGCCGTTTGGTATACTATATAAAAATTAGTCAATCTTCTTTACCTTTACCTTATCACTGTTGGTGCCAACTGATATTAGTCTCAGATTAGTTTCTCAGTTTAGTCATCTCCTAGTTACTATATGGAATGCAAAAAAGGTTAAACACTGATAGATCTAATTCAAATAACTATCACTGCATAAGGTTATGTTGATACTATCACAAATCGTATGATCTGTTTTTCTTTTTCACATCTTACATGGATACTGAAAAAACAAATAAATGAAACTGATGTTCAACTTAATGTTACAGAAGAAAGTAAAAATATTGAAGTGTACTTGCGCTTTATACATTTTGAAAATCCTTTTACTCTTCAAAAAATAAAAACACTCGTCTATTCTTTTTTAAATTAACATCTTTTATGAACACATAGCAGAGAGTAAATAAACTAGTTATTCTGTCATGAGTGCCGAAGCATCTTTGTGTCCTTGTTTCATACTTTTGATTGAATAAAGTTTCTCTGTGAAATCATGAGATTATTATTATTCTTGAAGGTGACACTCTCAGTTATTGAGTTTTATGTAAAATGTAAGATCTTAAGAATTCATGAGATGATTGTCTTTCTCACGTGTCTTGAATCAATCATCAAATAACATATTATTTATTTCTCATCTTATTCTCTCTTTTACTTTTCCTAATTTGATTTTCAGTTTTTGTCACACTTATGTTCACGTATTATTGAATCTATGACTCGAGCTTAAAGATGAGTAAATATCGTGAACAATAAACAGAAAATTCATGTTTGATTATGACTTTAAAAGAGATTGAGCTAATTGATTCAATCATTAAACCAATTGAATTTCATGGGTTGTAGGTGAGAATCACTATGTTAAAAGATCACTCTTCCATTCCATTCATGAGGTTTCATCATTTTTAGGTTTCTATAAGATTTTGTTCAATAATAAAAAGATAACGAATAATGTATCGCCAATACTTTTTTATTTCCACCATAGGTTGGTTAAAACAACATACACTTACGTTCAACTTCTATTGACAAAACAAGCAATAAACAGCTTTCCCATTCATGTTTTGGTTTTACATTGGTTCATTCCAGGCATTACAAAAATGTTGCTACAAAACAAATGCCAGAAACAATGACAGAGTTTAAATAACAGGTAAATGTAGTCACTACTTCAAACTTTTAATCATTCCATGTAACAAAAATAAAAAGGTGTGTGCTCACATTAAAAGATCAAACATGATGCGAGATTCACATGTAACAGATATAATTGTATCCTTTTAGAATCTAACTGTGTCATTTCACTTCTGTATTTACTTCCCAGGGAAATGGAATTGGCATAAACAGAGGATGAAGGAACCTATTTTAGAATCGGAGATCAATAACAGAACTTGTACTTGTACAACAGAAGAATTCTCTCAGTACGATCTATATATTTCTGAGACCTAGTTCTCCCCCTTTCAATTTCACACTCATAGTAGTCCCCATTGTCTTACTTTACCTGTCTGATTTTGCTAAAAAAACCCACTATAAGTCTCTTGGCTGCTGAAGACCAGAATACTGTAGGTCTCCTAATAAGATCAATTGTCTGCCCGCTTCATTGTATAAGGATACTATTCATTAGATCGCTTCGGTAACCAGAGGGAAATTAATAGAAAGTTACCACATGATTAATGATGTCGTTTTCATCCTTAATGTATGAGGGTCAGTACAGATCACTATCCAATCTTATATTCCACAAGCTTGTCTCTTCTCATCAATATATCATTCGACCAGTATTTTGCTAAGCACAGTTTGAGTTCACTATCATTCAGTTTGAGTTCTTCTGCTGCAAACCCCTCTCCAAAGCCATTGAAGAAAATACCTTTTAGTTATTGTTTGTTCAGTGCACCTCAGCAGGCCGACGTACAATTTACATTACTCCCTGAAATAATCCATGTGATAGTTTTCTTCAAACTGAAAAGCAATTCACATGTGTTTCCCATCATGTAAGGCTGAAATTGCCTCTTCACTGATATTCAGAAACCCTCCATTGAAGGACTCAGTGTCAGTCAACAACATTCCCACCATCAAAACCAACCAAGAACCTTCCCCTCCATAATCACCATCTCAGCTGGAACCTTTCCCCCTCAATTATCTCCCTCTCCTTCACCTAGGTATTCAAGAGACCCAGTTCTCTCCATTTCAATCGACTTCTCAATTGACTCTAACCAACTCCTCCCATCCCCCTGAACCATATGAGTACTAGTACGTGTTCTCTTAAAAACAAAAATCAAATCCTCATTCCCCCCTGTTGTGTATGTTGGGAGGAAGGGGGAGATCTTGTCAACTGAACCTATTAACGTAATACATACTCAAATCCACACATATAAGTGCAAGAGAACTGAGATCGTTTGCAGTTCATCTCTTACAACTTGTCATGCAATATCTTACATAAATAAGACAAGGAAACATCCATTGACTCTGGATATGAATGTGATCAGGATTAAAAATACATTGGTAACTACTCTACATAAACATGGCTTAAATCTGATATAGCCTTGCAAAGTAAAGTAGTTAACTTGTCCATTGCATATTTATTTTCAATAAAGACCTATCCATTCAAAATAAATATTCTGTAAGAGTTCTACCACACAAAATGAACATGCATCAGCATCAAGTGTCTCAGGATATTGCAATACCAATTATTTTATTTCTACATATCTAATGACAAAAAAAATGGGTAACCACATTACTGTAATTGTTGTATTACAGTAGATTACTATAACTGTTATGGAAGAATTCAAGTGCGTAATGCCTCCTCAACCCCAACCCCCCCCCCAAAAAAAAAAAAAACCTTACCCACTTTATTATAGTTTAAACTAAATAAGAGAAAATAACTTCCTATTCCCTTTAACTCCAGCTCCTATTCAAGGGTTAAGGAGTTCCCCTCTTACATCCAAACAAGGGAAGTGGATTCATCCTCCACCCAAATATCGAATGACTGTACTAAAGAGAAACACTGATCAGCTTTGTAAGACAAATCTCATAATTTCACGCAAGCAGAAATTTGTGGAATCTTGCTCAAGCACTTAATAAATGAATTATGACAACAAAAAAAAGATGGAAGTCAAACAAGCCATTGCTAATTCATTGTCCAACTTGACTAAACAACATCTAGAAACCTACAAAATATAACAAAATGGATATAACAGCAGTTGTGTAAAATGAAAAAAACTCAATTGCACAAGCCCATCGTAGATGATAGATACTTTCTTGGCCCACAAATGTAAGAGGCAAGTAGTTGGGATGCCAATCTCACACAATTTACTCAATGATAGATTGGATAACACCAGCTCCAACAGTTTTGCCTCCTTCTCTGATAGCAAACCTCATTCCTTGTTCACAAGCCACGGGGACAATAAGTTCAACCACCATCTTAACACGGTCACCGGGCATCACCATCTTGGACTCCTCATCCTTGTCATTCATAATGGAAGTTACTTTGCCAGTAACATCGGTTGTCCTCATGTAGAACTGAGGCCTGTAACCGGCGAAGAAGGGAGAATGTCTGCCACCCTCTTCCTTCTTCAAGACATACACAATTGCAGAAAACTTGGTGTGAGGGGTAATGGTTCCAGGCTTAGATAAAACCATCCCTCTCTGAATATCAGTCTTCTGAATACCCCTAAGCAACAACCCCACATTGTCCCCAGCCAGAGCCTCGTCCAGAATCTTCTGAAACATTTCCACCCCAGTCACAGTGGTGTTCCTAGTTTCCTTCACACCAACAATATCAACCGTTTCTCCAACCTTAATGGTACCCCGCTCAACACGGCCAGTAGCCACGGTTCCACGTCCAGTGATGGTAAACACATCCTCAATGGCCAACAAAAAGGGAAGCTCAGTTTGGCGCTGAGGGATGGGAATGTAGTTATCCACAGCTTCCATAAGCTCGTAAATCTTATCAACCCATTGGTTTTCGCCGCGCTTGATGGAAGGGTTGGCCATCAAAGCTTCCAAAGCCAACAATGCAGAACCAGAAACAATAGGAACATCATCACCAGGGAATTCGTACGAAGAAAGAAGCTCACGAACCTCCAATTCTACCAACTGCAGAAGCTCCTCGTCATCGACCTGGTCCTGCTTGTTGAGGAAGACCACAATGTTGGGTACACCGACTTGTTTGGCCAAAAGGATGTGTTCTTTGGTCTGCGGCATTGGGCCGTCGGCGCCGGATACGACGAGGATGGCTCCGTCCATCTGGGCGGCGCCAGTGATCATGTTCTTGACGTAGTCGGCGTGGCCGGGGCAGTCGACGTGGGCATAGTGACGGTTCTCGGTCTCGTACTCGACGGTGGCAGTGTTGATGGTGATGCCTCGGGCGCGCTCCTCGGGGGCAGCATCGATTTCGTCGTATTTCTTGGGGGCGCTGTTGCCGAGGGAAGCGAGGGCCATGGTGAGGGCGGCAGTGAGGGTGGTCTTGCCGTGGTCGACATGACCGATGGTGCCGATGTTGACGTGGGGCTTCTTGCGCTCGAACTTGCCGCGGGCAGCGCGGACGGTGAAGGAGCGGCGGCGTAGGGCGGCGGGGACGGGAGCGAGGTGGAGGACCGTGGAGGGGTGGATGAAGGAGGAGGAAAGGTGGGTGGTGGAGGGTGTGTGGGATTTTAGGAATAGGGAATTGGATGAAGGTGAAGGAGAGGGGTAGACATGAGGGTATGCGAGCTTTGAGGTTGCTGCTGCTGCCGCCGCCGAAGAAATTGCCATTGGGATTGGTGGTTGAAGGTGGAGAGTGAGGTTTTGGGTTTGGCGAAGAAGAGTGGGAGTGTGAGTGAGGAGAAGAAGAAGAAGAAGAGGATAGGGAAAGGGTTTGGGAAATTGTTACTCTATCTGCTGTGGATGAAAGAGTACCTCATGTTAAGTTTTATCCCTCTTTTTCCTTGTTTTGGAGGGACTTCACCTCACTTTCGCTTCTCCTCTACTATTCTTTTTTTCATCTCATCATAAACAATTTTAATCTGTCACCTATTATTAATATTATTGCTATAATTTCAAAAATAGTTCGTTCATACAATATATAACTATTCCTAATTAATAATAGCGTGTATTTTGTTCCATGTACGATTTTGACACTATTCAGTTAATTTTATTTTAAAAAGTTAATTTGTTGTAATTTTAAGGGAGTCCCGTAGATGTTTTTTTTTTTTTTGCTTAGAGTTTGCTCTCTTGTGACAATTTAAATTAAGACAAAATCATGTGATAAATTAATACATAGGATTTTTCTTTGGAAGGAAATAATGTTTATTATCCATGTTATCTGAATCATCATCCAAGCCAAGCCTCCCCTTCCATAATATTTTCTTAACATTTTTAACATAATAACAACCTTCGCTACCTTTGTTCACAAATACAGTTAAGTTTTCTTCTTCAAACTCCAGGGATAAATTTAAATTGGTAATGTTTAACTTAAGACAAAGTAATTGAATTTTTCTTTTTTTTTCAATAAATGACAACAAAGAATTATATTTATCAGTTGTGCGCAAATTATATTTGTAAAATTGGTGGTATATATAATATCCTATTTGAGTAGTATAAAATTAATAAAATAAGACACTTCGTAATAATATTTAAAGGTACGGAATAAAAAATATATTAATAGAGTCATTTGAAAGTTCGCCTTCAAAGGTATCCTATATCGAACATACTGATCAATCATACTTCTGTCGCAATCTTATAACTCTACCTACGAACTCATCGTCCTTCAGAGGTGTCTCAAAACCTGCATTTTCATCTGTTCTCACCATAATGATGATCATCGCAAAAGGAAAATATAACACAAGACCACAAAGTGCAAGTATAAACTAGTATACAAAAGAGTTGTTTAAGACCATTTAAATCAAATCAATTATAAAACATACATATGCAAACTTTCATAATTCACATAATTGCACACAAACAATTGACACTAAATTTAATTATCTAGATACATGCATTTGGAATCAGAATCATTGGAGACTTGCACTTGTGGTGACCTCCATTGCTCTACAGACCCATTGTCAATGGATTTCATCCTATCACACACAAGGTTAATCCATGATCATCTAAGGCTATTATTCTGCCTTAAACTAGGACTTTCTGCTACTCTCACCACATGAATCATTCTACTCTATTTGAGTGTGAATGATCATTAGAGTTTTAAGATGTCACTTTAGTTGAATCCATAGTCCAATGCATACACTAAAATAATACCACCATAAAATCTCCCCATGAGACCTATGAAATTACATAAAACACATATAATGCTCGTATATTTATTCAAAAATACATTATCAACATAGTTTCACAATAATACTTTCACAATCATATACATCCTTGATTATATTTTCATATTCACATATCAATCATTCGATCTCAAATTTCAAATATCAAACAATCATATTTTGCAACAAAATACCAAGTCAAGTTTCAAAAATACCATATTATTCATGCATAACTTCACAAATCATATTTTTAAAATTAATTCAATCAATCACAAGTTAAAAATAAGGAATTTAAAATTCTGCAGTAATTCTCACTTGAGCTAGAAATCCTCGCTTAAGTGACAGGGCTCTCGCTTAAGCTAGAGATTCTCGCATAAGCGACAGGGACTTTTGCTTATCGCTTAAGCTAAAATTAAACATAAAAAAGAAAAGAGTTCCAGTGGTTTTCTCACTTAAACTATAAATTCTCGTTTATGCGACATGGACTCTCACTTAAACTACATTTTTCCCGCTTAAGCTAGAACACTCTCGCTTATGCTAAAAATTCTCACTAAGCTAAAATAACATATTTTCACTTGTTCTCAGCATGCAAAAACCATAACCCCAAACCATTTTTCACATGCGTTCATCAAATCAACATATCAAACACAACAATTTCAAGCAATTCAATCTACCAAATTATAACATGTAAGACAAATTTATTCCATCAAAAGAGAATAACTTCCCTCACCTCAAACATAGACCAAAACTGAGACAACGAAGAACCTCCAGGAGGATTGTTTAGTTGTAAATCCCCAATTCAACCTATAGGAACCAAAAAGGTGGATTCAAGTTAGATTATTAATTTAAAACCCAAGAGGTGTAAAACCCCAAGAGATGGAGGTCGGATTATCAACTTATTCAAAGGAAGAAATTATTCGGTAAATTCAAAGAAAAATCTCCACGAATCCAAATATGTCTTTTGATTCAAGAAAGAATGAAGTTTCAGATAAGAAGGAAAAGAATTAATTGATTAAAAGTTGAGTAAAAAATAGAGAGAACTAACAAATGAAGAACGATAATTGTTGGTCAGGAAAGCCGACTTTGATTCTTTTGAATGATACAAACTTTTTAAAATATAAGGGCTTTACATTAAATTGAGAACATGAATTGTGATTGAAATATATAACCAAACTGGGGGATGAATATTTGTTTAAACCCTTGTCAAATTGCAATGCTTCTTTATTTATGCAGAAACAAAAGTGATAATAGAATCATTAAAATGTGTCCACACTTGTAGGTTAACTTGAATTTGTGTTGGGCTGAATTGATTCACAAACAGATAAAAAAAAACACCTAATTGTGTTCATTAATTTTTTTTTTTAATTCGCTATGTATTATGTTTTATGCGGGAACTTAAAGGGTTGAAACTAATAGAAAAAATAAATGCAAAAACGTATAAAACTTAAAGAGCATAAGAGATTTGAGGAATATGTTTGTGTGAAATGTTTAATTCTTTAATTTATCATCCATTAATATTATATGAAATATTTAATTCTTAATTATAGACTTTTGATTTTCATATATTATGTGCCATTTAATATATATATATATATATATATATATATATATTATATATTATATATATATATATATATTATATTTAAATTAGGGGATTTTATCGCACCTAATTTAATTTTAATAAATATTACAGTAAAAAGTTAAATACAATAAAAATAAGAAACAAACTAAATGTATATAAGAAGAAAATTAAGATTTTTTTTTTCTATTTTCTCTTTTCATATGTTGAGTTCATTCTCTTTTTATTATTAAAACACATTTTTTTTGTTTACTATTTCCTCATTTGTTGTATTCTATTTTTTTTTAAAGTTAAATAAAGAAATAAAAGACAAACTCATTATTTTTACTTTACTCATGTTTCATATGTTTTGTCCCATTTCTATAATTTCTTGTACCACTTGAAGAATTAGTTTCATGGTATAGTATTTTTAATATATGAGCTTTTACAGTTTCTTACGTAATTTTTTGTTTATCTATATGTGAAAAATAAGAATTTGAATAGATATTTATTGTCACCTTTTATAGGTTATTATTAGACATGTCACAGTGAGCCAACCCGCACCACGAGCCGGGTTCAAAACGAATGAACCCAATCCGGTTCACTTTTTGGTGAGTCAAAAATTTTGTAATCCGGCTCAACCCACCACGGGTTGGTGAGTTAAGTGGGTTGGCTCACCAACCCACCTAAAAAAATTATTTATTTATTTTTTTTAGTATTCAAATATTTAAATAATTTGTTAAGTAATCCATGAGATGACAATCATAGTAAAATTAAGAACCAATGTTTTGATCATGCTCACCACTAATATATGAAGAATTATTTCCAAGAAAGTATCCATTAGTCTAAGAAAGCATGACTAAGATTACAAATTTTCTGTCATGCTATTCAACAAAATATAAATAAAAAATTATACATTTTCTTCATGCTAATTTAGAAAAAAATGTTTATAAGATGTTTACTTGAGTAATTTACTATAAAGATTATAGTTAAACATTAAAGTATCAACATATATATAACTTGACAATCAAATTAATTAAACATTCAAACTATTCAAATATAATTAAACAACATTCTAGCATTTAAAATTATGAAATTGTTAACAAATATAATAGGAGTAGTAAATAATTATTAAAAAAAATTAAAAATTAAAAGAAAATTAAAAAAAAATAAAAAAAATTGTAAAAAATTGTTGGTGGGTTAACTGGGCCAACCCACCTTCAACCCGGCTCGAACCCGTTTAACCTGTGGGTTAAGTGAGTCGGGTTGAATTCAACCCATTTTTTAAAAAGTTGAATTTTTCTCAATCCAACCCGGCTCAAACCCGTGGTGAGCCGGGTTGGTTCACGGGTTGAAACCCATTTTGACATCTCTAGTTATTATACTCAAACTAATTTAAACTCGGTCTTTATAAAAGATGAATTTCTTTTTGACAGTATACTTATTTATATTAAAAAATAACTAAAATTTTTAGTTAATTATTAACATTTAAAAAGAAAAGAAAAACTTAAATATGTCTTTTTTACAATTATGTTTATAATAAATTATATATTTATATTTTTTTATCATTGACAAAGATAATATATATATATATATATATAATTTAAATATATTATTTTGACTTTTGAAAATAAAGATCCGTGAGTGTAAATGAGAGATGGTTCAAATCAAGAAGGTACATGTAGCAAAAGAAGTGGGGATGAAGAAAACAATTATCTACATTTAATGTGTTTCTTTAATTCCCGTTTGGGCAATTTTTTTAGGCCCTGGAGATGGGACCTTCTAAGAACGATCAAATTGTTTCACTCTGGGCCATTTAAGACAGTCTGGATGAACATCTCATATGAGGCTTCTCCCTGTGTCTCTAACCACTTTTTATGTATTTCAAAAATATTTTAAATTTTTACTTTATTCCTAAATTAAAAGTAACTACATTTTTATTTTTATTCTCTGTAACTTATTCACTTTCAATTTCTTTTTTCAAAAATATATGTCGACATTTAATATTTTATTTTATTTCACGTAAAGTGACATCTGGTATTATATTTCTTTTTAATATTTTTTTCATTATAAATATTGACATTCAATATATAATTTTATTTATTTTTTCATTAAGAATATCGGCATCAGATTAAGATACGTGCTTTATTTTTTTAGTTTATTTTTAAGTTTTGTTATAAAATAAATAAATCTCTTACTTTATTTTTAAAATATTTATCAATAAATTAAAAAAATTAAAATATAAATAAATTTTAAAAGAATTAAAAGTTTAAAATAAAAAAATATAATATATATATATATATTGTTTTTTTTCTTTTCTTTTATTAAAAACTTAATTTTTTAAATTAACTTTTTTTAAATATTATTTACTTTTAATATATGGTATAAGTTAAATATTTACTTTTAAATATATATATATATATATATATATATATATATATATATATATATATATATATAT
>Ga0214545_1002433_pt1 | contig 35809 bp, 26 predicted proteins | sample CNSS4metaG_FD_160064 | JGI IMG/M metagenome (GOLD analysis project Ga0214545, IMG submission 160064) | Root nodule microbial communities from cowpea collected in UCLA plant growth center, Los Angeles, California, USA - CNSS4 | ecosystem: Host-associated > Plants > Roots > Nodule | place: USA...
GTCTCTAGGTGAGACTTTCAGGGTCGTGCTTCAGTGGTCGGGACGTAATTCCATGGCCCCTGTTAGTGGGTGTCCATGGTGGTGCCCCATCTATATGGTCTGGTAAGGATTCAAGGTAAGGTTGCATCCTGACACTCTAATGAGTCAGTTAGTCTCACTTAGAGCGGACTAACTCCTGTGGTGAGAGTAGCAGGAGGCCCGAAATTCATTAAGGGCTAACCTTGTGTGTGAGGAAAATTTGATTCATTATAACACTTGTAACACTTAGCTCGGGGGTGAGCAGAGGTATCCACCACAAGTGCAAGCATCCGCTGAATCCGACCAGACTATATGTATCCGGATGAGTCGAGTCTTAGTGTATTGATTGAAGGGTCATAATATGTTTGAGTGATATGTGTATGTTGTATATGTGTATATTGGCTATGAAGGTACATTTGATTGCATGATGAAATTATTGTTGGCTCTAGCTTACCCGTTCTTGTTGGTTGCTTTGTATGGTGTTCTTCTATCTTCGCGATGATCATCAATTCTATTGATGGAAGCAGACGCGAGAGGTAACCGTGGTCAACAAGGGAGAGACAAATTCGCTGCTTAGCCTTCTTGGGTTGGACTTTCTATCCTTCTTGGGCTATCTTTAGGGCTACGGCCCATGTACTTGTCCGCTTTTATATCTCTCTAGGATTCCAGTAAACTGTTTAACATGTTTCCTTTTTTTTTTGTGGCATCGCAATGTGCCTTGGTTTGTACGGCGTTATGTTTAAACTCTAGGACTGCATTGTTATATTATAATTGTGTGACATTTCTTTAATTACGCATATTAATTAAATGGGACGTTACATAAAACGTGTTTGACATATCAAAAATATTTAACATAATTAGGTTAAAAACACTATATCCATTAATTTTGCGAGTTTGGGGAGAAAATATATATCAAACTTTTGGACAATGACAAATTTTAATTTTATGTCAAAATTCAAGGACTAAATATATATATATATATATATATATATATATATATATATATATGTTTATGTATGTAAGTTAATATTCGATTTGCATTTATAAACATTTACATTCTATGAATTTAAGAAACTAGAAGAAGAAAGAGAATTTTTTTAGCTTTAGAAAATATTTTTTTCTTGAGTGAAAATATGCTCTCTTGAGCAAAAAGTAGGCAAAACATAGGTTGGGTTACAATGTTATTTACTTGACTGAAATATCCTTCACTCGAGTGAAATTAAGGTTACTTTCAATTCTATTTTTGTTTGAGGGATAAATCTTTTGGTGGAGTAAAAATAGGACAAAATTAAGATCGTGTTTGTATTTTATTTTCCGTCGAGCAAAAATCCTTCACTAAACAAAAATATAAGAGAAATCAACCTCAAGAGTACAATCAAACCAATTTTCAAAGATATTTCAAAAACATTTCAATAATGATTTGCTCAAGCATCATCTCTCACTCATATAAACTCAACATTCAAGTCCCAATTTTCTTTTTATTTAATCAAGTCCCAATTTTCATCAATTTTATTTAATTTGGTAATATTTTTCTAACGTCGTTTAAACAATTAATGGTAACGAACAGTGGTTGTCACGTATCACTTTGATTTTTAATTTTTTTTTAAATATTCACATGTCAACCCAGCAGCATGCCACATGTCAACCCAGCATTATGCCACATGTCAAAGTTAATGTTTTATATTCAATTTAATCCCTATATTTTCAATTTAGTCCCATTTTTTTTTTAATGGAACAATTTTATCTATCTCTAAAATGAGACCAAATTTAATTTTTATATTAATGTTACACTAGTATTTTTATTAAATTCACATTTTTATTACAAATTTTTGGTTTACGGTTATAGTTACTTTAAAATTAGAACAAAAATGTTAAAAATGAGGACTAAAACTATTGATTTAAAATTTTAAGAAGTTAAAATTATATATCACATAAACTAAGGGTGTTACTTCCACTTTTGAACCTCAAAATTTAAAAAATCACATGTGATTTTTAACCTCTTCAAATTTTAATCAATAATATTAATTTTCGTCTTTAACATTTTCATTCTAATTTTAAAGGAACTCTAACCCTAAACCAAAATTATTTAATAAAATGTGAGTTTTAATAAAAATATGAGTGTAACATTTATATAAAGTTAAATTTAGTCACAAGTTAGAGAGGACAAAATTTCATCATTTTTAAAAATATTAGGATTAAATTAAATAAAAATAACGAATATAGGGACTAAATTAAATAAATAAAAAAAACTTTGACATCTGACACGTTGCTGAGTTGACATATGGACATTTTTTTTTAAAATTAAAAAATTAAAAAAATAAAAAAATTAAAAAATCATGAAGTTGACATGTAATCGTCATTGTTTAACACCATTCATGATTTAAATTGTTTTAAAAAAAATAACTAAATTAAACAAAATTAACGAAAATTGATACATGATTAAAAAAAAGAATATTAGAGTTGAACGGAAAGAATTGAACAATAATAAAGACAAAAAATATATATTTTAACCAAAAAAACTTCTTCTCATACCTCAAATATGTCAAATATTCTAAAATCTTGGATTCATTTAATATTATTTTCGTTTAAACTATAAACTACACATCAGATTAAAAGTAAATGATGTTTATTTTTTAAATAAATATTTAAAATTAAAACTTATATGAATAATTAATTAAAATTTATTTATTTAAATAAATGTCTAAATTTTGCCATAAATAATTAGGAAAACATGTCATTTTAACGTGTCATATAAAACTTATTTGCTAACAATCCTTAGTTTCCTGCAATGTTTCTTATATATTTAAAGCGGTATAATTTTTTAATATATTTTTAAATAATGCATTTCATATCTATAAAAAAAAACACTAAATCCCGGCTGAAAAATCATTTTCAAATTCCAAGCATTTTCCAAAAAATTCTCATCAGGTTTTTATGGATGTATTGTCTCTCTTTTTTTTTTTTTCTTTAAAATTCTCTAAAGTTGTTTTGCTTAGTTGTAATGATGATGGTATGCATTCTCTTCACAAAGGAATCTGCACGTTTGAGCATGCCCAGGGAAAACAGGAGTCTAGTTTTTTGGTTGTCGTTGAAACTCATAAACTTAACACATTAATAATCTTATTTGAGTTTCAATCAAACAAGTCTAAGTTGCAGTGGCTATGAACTGTTTGTGAAAATGCCTAGGAGAGCTATGGTGACTAGTTAGTTTTGTATATATTTTCTTAAAGGGTTGTGGTGACAAATTCTGTGAGTTTGAGGCTATTTTGTTCTCATCAAACATTTTTTTCTTTTCAATTTTTGGGAACAAATATACTTGCTCTTGGTGTTTTCTGATTGGAAAAGGGTTATTGCGACTAACCTTGAGGTCACTAAAGGATGTGATAGCTTACTTTCAAAAGCTTGTCGAGTAGAGATGAACATTTTAGCTCATACGTACATATGGCTACCAATTCCCACTTGAACTTTTATGGATATTTGCTTGTTTATGAAAATTCTCGCAGACTTTGCTGCTTCGGGAATGTGAATCAACTTTGTTCGGCACTCCTGCGTTGCCAGCTTGTTCTGGCTTTGATAGGGACGTGCAGGGTTATTGAAGATGGTTTTCTCACACCAGCAGTTTCAGGTATTTTGTCTGTGATGATAATTTATTTTTTAGTAACTTTGGTTGCATGTTGTGGTGAACATATATCTTTTGTGTGGTTTGGTCAAGGTACAATTTTTTCTTGGAAATTGATTAATATTCTAATACAACAAAAGAAAGATGTTTATCTTGGAGACCGAACTGTATTCTAAAGTAAAAGGTATGGGTGCATTAAATGCTAGTGTTAATAGATAAACTAATAGAGAATTTGTTTACATCAATGATAAATATAACTGCACTTGTCTCTTTTTTAAAGTGAGTCAGCCCAGCTAGTTTTGTCTTGTCCCACCGCTGATCCATCATAAATTAGATAAGGTGAACCGAGAACTTGGGGCTTACAATATTATAATAAATGATTAAAATTTATTTTTATAAATATTAATAATTTAAGTTTTAATGTTATTATATATATTATCCTTCCAACAACACAGAACTTGGGTCCTACTATATTATATACATTATATATTTTGAAGTTAAATCCTTTGTGCAATTACCTCGGTAAAGTAATAGATGATGTTATATCATTAATGGAAAGATTTTTACAACTTCTTGATGTATAGACTTCCTCTGAGGTCAATCTTCCAACTGAAAATGCTGGGTGTTTGGGTTTTGAAAGGGCCACTGTGTCACTGGCTATCATTACAGCAACATTGGACATGGTTGGTCTATCTTTTGCATCTTCTTGAACACACAACAAACCAATCTGGATGCACCTCTCTACTTCACTGCTTATGAAGGATTTTTCGAGCATTGGATCCATCAATTCCAAACATTTTCCTTCACACCATGTTCTCCAAGCCTACACAAGTATTTGTAGTTTTATAGCATTGTTAAGCTTTAGTTATCGTAGCATTGTTGAATAATTTCTTGACCATACAAGAAAGAAGACTTACATATGAAAGAAGAGTTAGATCCTCTGACAGGTATAATCCACCATTCTTTCTCCCAGAAATGATTTCTAGAACGAGAACTCCAAAGCTAAAGACATCAGATTTGACTGAAAATAGCCCTCCCATAGCATACTCAGGAGCCATGTATCCACTAATGAGAATCAATAGAGCTTTATTATTTATCTCATGTCAAGTAACATATAGAAAATAATTTCATTTTACTACAATTAAATACTAAAATATGCACTGATAAATCTTATTATTTTAAAAGTATTTGGTATAAGTAAAACTCACTAAGTGCCAAATACTCGTTTTGTATTTGCCTGGTTCTGACCTATTTCAAATGCTCTTGCCAGTCCAAAATCTGATATTTTGGGATTCATGTCATGGTCTAATAGAACATTGCTAGCTTTGAGATCTCTATGAATTACTCTGAGTTGTGAGTCCTCATGAAGGTATAAAATACCTCTTGCTATTCCATTGATAATACTTAATCTTAGTTTCCAGTCGAATTGTTTTCTTTTCTCAACATCTGGCCACATCAACAGCATAAATATTTAAACAACAAACAGTTAGTGAAGCAAAAAGATAGCAAATACATCAAATGCTATACCAAAATAATTTTCCATTTCCCCCTTACAGATGACTTATAACATGATTATTAATTACATGATATAACTGAATTTAGTTTGTGACTTTGAAAGAAGAAAACATGGCATGATTTCTTTAGATATTATGATCTCGTCCTGCTGCTCTTATTTTAAAATTATAATAGTACAATATACATGCCAAGACAACTACATTAAAGCTCCATAGTTTTCCCCGCTTGTCTTGGGAACCGATACCATTTGTGTAGTAGAGAATTGAAAAACAAATTGCAGTAAAAGCAACACAGGTACTGGAGTTATGTGAAAACATACCAAATAGGTGAAAGTTGAGACTTTTATTCGGCAAATACTCATATACAAGTATCTTTTCATTCCCCTCTGAGCAACATGCCAAAAGTCTTACAAGGTTGCGATGCCTCAGTTTAGCTATAAACATTACTTCATTATTGAACTCCTCTGAACCTTGACCAGAAAATTCTGAGAGTCTTTTTACTGCAATTTGCCTTCCATCAGGCAGAGTTCCCTGATAAAAGTTTGCAATAAATAAAAGCACATATAAAGTTGGTAAAAATAAGAAATCTATATCTGAAAATCCAAATCATCAAAAACCTTGTAAACGGAGCCGAATCCACCTTCCCCTAATTTAGATTCTTCTGAAAAGTTATCAGTACTCTTCTGAATTGTGATTAATGGGATTCTAGGCAGGTCCGTGTTCCCTATTTCTTCTGGTTGAATTTTGGGAAATAAAGGTAGAGGAAGCCGTTCTACAAAGAGACGTTTGTGAGTTCATATCTGAGCAAACTAGTTTTATCTGACTAGAAGAAAATCAAGGAATGTGTGCTTGGAGAAGTTACTCTCTCTAACTCCACCCGTCATTTTTTCTTGATATACCTTTTCTCATTTTTTTCCTGTGCAAAAAGCAATATACGCTGAAACATAGTACAATTATTGGCCCAATCACACTGAAGCTAATGATCAATATTTTTGATCTGTTATCACCCCCTTGTTTCTCTGCGACAATGTAAAAGATGAATGAGAATACAAGGTTGATTTGGTGATAAAAGAGGAAGGAATATCCCGTTGGTTTGAATCCTTCCACTAACAAAAACTAATATATTAACAACTAATATTTGTTCATAAATATAAAATGGATTCAGATTCACCTTGTGTATTGGGCGCCGGAGCTGAAGGTGGTTCGGTGTTAAGAAGGTAGAACATATGATCATCATACCTTATCAAACAACTTCCAGACCAAATAAACCATGCTATTTTTTGTTCACAACATGTGGGAACTTCAGCTAGTATGTCCTCCAAACACTGTCTGCACCCTTCATTTGTGAGATCTCTGGTGCATTGCACCACGCCATACCTACTCTCAGTGGCACTCAAATTGAAGCCATCCTTACAGTACAACAGGTTAGTTTCATTAGTTGCTTTTCTGATCATACTTCTCACAAAATCCTCACCTGTCTGAATCTCTGACGTGTTGGATATGTTTTTTGTTCCAATAGTATGCCATGTTGGGTATGTCATAGCTTTCCCAAAGAAGTTTTCATTTGAGTACCTTATAACGCAGTAATCATTCCACACCACAGCAGACTCCCTATTGGAGCAGAGCTGAGGGGCTTCTCTTGCAGCAGTGGCAATACAAAATTGACAAAAGTATCCAGCCAAGCCACCCCCACAATCATAGAGGCCATACACAGAGCTATTGTTGGTGCCTATGGTTGTGAGGTTATAACCACTGCTTGTGGCTGCATCAGAGGGCATCCAGGCCAGGATTTTATCAAGGTTGGTTTGGTATTCACTGCTGAGTGTTTGTTGGGTGGTGTTATGGCAGTTACTTCCCAGGTATACCTCTTCCTCAGCCTTTGTAATGAATGATCTGAAATTCAGCAGCAACATGAATGTAAAGCATAGTGTTTGCATTTCTATCATGAACTACCTTCTTAATTATGTTATTTTCTACAATTATTGAAACATATAGCAAGTAATGCATAAGAGTTTCATGTGTTATTCATTCTCAATTGTCAACTTTTACTGCTAAAATACCATTAACTGTTCTTCAACAGTAGGTATTGAATGAGAAAAACTTTAAATCTGAAATTCAACACGTATAAAATTTGAACTATCCTAGCCAATAATTGAGCGCAAGCACTGGTAAAATTCTGACTAGTCCATATGAGTTTGTATCTAGCAGCCATTCTGACTTCAGGTACATGTTCAATTTTTCCTATAGATAACTATACCATTTTCATCTGAACGACAAAGAAGAGAATATGCAAAATAATGTTGTTCCTGGATGTCTGAGAAATTCTTAATTTGATTTTCATGTAAAATTTATGTTTAGTTAAGTTTCTAAGTACATAATAAATTTAGGTAACTTCTATTATTTTTTTTATTGGATATTCAAAATTTTATATTTTTTAATTAGGTATCTGTCGTGTAAATTTTTTATTGGATAAGGAAGTAACAATTGTTATTTATCTAACAAAAAATTTAAAGCTATAAAGTCAATTTAAAAGTGTAAAAATTTTGAATATTCAATATATAAAAAAAATGTAGAGGATGACTTCCAAATTTTTTTTTCTGTCAATATTATTTTAAGGTTTCTCTATGAATGATCGAATTTTGCTTTTATCTTTAATATTTTTTTTTTTAACTTTTCAGAATGTAAGAAATTTCAATTTATTGTCCTATAATTTTTTAACTCTCTAGCTTCTAATATATATATTTATTTAATTTGATCCAAAAACGTTATAATACAGTGTTTTTTTTTTTAAGTTTTCGGTATATAAATATATTGTAGAATTTTAGATTTATCCTCATAACATTTTGTCTGAAATTTTCTTTTTATTTAACTGTTGGGAACTTCTATTATTGTTTGGTGACTGTAAAAAAACTGTGGAAGTAAGGGTGTTGTGGATTTTTTTTAACCAGTCTAAATTATTTGATTTCACCTTCCAGAATTATTTCTTTAAGAAAAAAAATAAAAATATTAAAATTATAAAATTCAATAATTTATCATAGATAAATACTGGTGTATGTATTCTCTAAAATATTCCATCATATCCACCACACTGAATTACCTCAGAAGTCCGAAGATAGAAGTTCTTAAGCTTCCATATTAATGGTGGAAGTGAATTTTATATACTCTCATTCACACTAGATAGTCAACAATGGCACCTCAGTGATAACACTGTTAATTTGTAGACATTTCAAATAAAGTCAAAGTTGGTCTAAGAATATTCTAAATCTAATCTAGGTTTGAAGTAGAGGTATAGGGAAATAGGATATATAAATGTAATATTATTATAGTTATATATTTTGGATGAGTGGATCGATATATTTTATGTTTTGGATTATCTTTTTTTTTAATATTAATTTTAAAATATTTTATTTTACTAGTATTTTATTATTAAAACGGGACACGTACATGTGTAATTAGTACTGTATATATAAAGTAAAAACTTCAATATGAATTCTTAAAAAAATAAATTTAATTCATATATAAATTAATTTTAATCTACAGGAAGTTGTTTTTCTTTTCTCCTCTCGTTGGCTTGTCTAATTTGAGCGTAAGAAATTATAATAGATATGACCCATAAGATTAATTTTGAGCTATATTTTTAAATAATAATTTATAAATAAGTATTACAAAATTGAATTAAATTGAAATTATTTATTTTATAATTAATAATAAAATAAATAAAATATTTAATATAATTAGATTATTCATGAAAAAAAAAACATATTTCTTCTGTTTTTAGTTTTTTTTTTTGTGTTCGTTCATTAGCAACATGAAATTGATTTTTTTATACAAGTTTATTAATCTATAAAATAATTTTTATTAAATATAACCATAAAAATAAATAATTTAGATATTTTAAATTTTAAAAAGCAGTTATTAAAAACATAAAAAAAAAAATTTATAAAATAATTAAATTTAAATAACTTTCATTAAAAGATAAAAATAGAAACATAACTATTGAAAAACAATATGTATACAAACAAAACGAAATCTCTCCGTATACATAATACATACACTAATGCAGAATCGCGTTTTTAACTCGCCTATAGGCTTCGATTACTGCGGAACCGAAGCCTATAAAGACGCGGTGGCATTTTTGAAAATTTTCAAACTTTTTTGCCTTGGGTCCCCGTCAAACCGAAGCCTGTAAGAGCTTTTATGCTTCGGTTATCACTCAACCAAGGCTTATAACTCGTCAGTGTTTCCCAAAATTTCAAAATTGCCACTAACAGCAGAGGCTTTGGCCTCGGGTGGAATAGGACTGAGGCCTATACGACTTTATGCATCGGTTATTAATGGAACCGAGGCCATAGCCCTTATTTAGGGTTCCAAATTTGCGAACCCTGCACCTATTCATCTTCTCTACGCCAACCCAAATTTTTCTCCTCTCCGTGAGCGTGGTGCAGATGCAGGTTCGCGTGTGCAGGTGCTCTCGCTGCCATGACTAGTTGCTTTAGCTGTGACTGTAGCTGCATTCTCCACTACCATAGTTTAGGCGAGGTCCATGGTGTTTTGTTGCTGCAGATCTGTTTCTGGCTCACGCGTGGAGGCTCGCGGTGACTGTCAAAGTGTGTTGAATGTTGTTGTTTCACGCATGGTGAAGGTAGTGGTGGCTGTTGGTTTTGATGCGGTGGTTGTCATGGTGAGGTGCACTGTGGCAGATGCCGTGAAGCATGGTGGCGCGGTGGTGTGCTGCCACAGGTGCGTCGCGATGAAGGTGTTGTTGCTGCATTTTTAGGTGCATGAACAATGATTCCATGGTGGAATGCGCGCCGACGACGCTGCTGTTCTGTGCGTCTGTTGCAGGTTGGTGTGTGAAGATGATGGTTGGATGCGTGAAGATGGCTTCGGTTCTCATATAACCGAAGCAAAAATGTCCCTCTATGGCTCCGATTCCTTTGCAACTGAGACCAAAAGGCTCATCTCAATATGTCTTGGGTCTAAAACCGAGACAGAATGACAAAAATAATGGGGGCCAAAAGCTCTTATTGCACTAGTGATATTTTCCATTTTTATTCAAATTTTAGGATTTGTATTATTTTTAATGTTATTTTTGCTCAAATTTTAAATTTCATATAAATGTAGGCTTAAATATACATTTTGTCTTTATTTTCGTTGTTTTTATTTAATTTAGTCATCATTTTCGTTTTGTGTTCAATTAGGTCCTTATTTTCGTCAAATTTTGGTCAATTTGGTTTTTTTTACTAACGTTGTTTAAATATTTAACTTCTTAAAGAGTACATGCAAAATGTCAGTTCCTGATTTTTTTTATTTTTTTATTTTTATTTAATTATTTAATTATTTTAATTTGTTTTATTAATTTCAAAAAAATTGTCTATGTGTCAAGTCATAATTGTATCACGTGTCAATGTCAATGCCACGTGTCATTTTGTAATTGTGCTAATTTTTTTTTTCAATTTTGTTCCTATATTTATTATTTTTGTTCAATTTAATCCTTATATTTGTTATTTTTGTTCATTTTTATCCTAATTTTAGTTAAAATGAATCAATTTTTTCAATTTCAAATTAATATCAAATTTAATATCTTTTATAGAAATTATACTAATATTTTTTTTTAAAATTTACATTTTTATTAATTATTTTTGAAATTAAATTATAAATAAAATATAATTCTTAGATTTAATTGTTAAATAGAATACAATTATTTAAAATATTATTATGATATAATTATTAAATATTTTCTTCTAATATTAATATTCTAAGATACTGATTCTTTTAAAATTGATATTTAAAAATATTTCAAATATTAGAAATATTTTAGAAAAAGTAAACTAATATTTATAAATTAACATTTAAATATAAAATATTTTAGATTTTAATATTTAAAATGCAATAAAAAATATTAAATACTTTAAATTTAAATGTCAATTTTACAAATGTTAATATATATTTTTAAAATTTCTTAATAATACTTTAAATAATTATATTCTATTTAACAATTGAATTTTAAAATTATATTTAATTTATAATTAAATATAATAATTTATAATTGAATTTCAAAAATAATTAATAATAATGTCAATTTTAAAAATAAATATATAATATTTATAAAAAAATAAATTTGGTTTCAACTTGAAAAGGAAAGAAGTAGGATTAAATTGAACAAAATAATGAATATAAGACCAGATTGAACAAAAAATAACGAATGTCGAGACTAAATTGAAGAAAAATAAATAATATAACCATAAACTGACGCTTGACACTAGCATTGACATGTGACATAATTGTAACTTGACACATGGACAATTTTTTGAAATTAAAAAAAAATTAAAAATAAAAAAAATAAAAAAAACTAGGAGCTAGCATGTGAGATGTAGTATTCAAAATTGTTAATTATTTAAACACCATTAATAAAAAAGACCAAATTGACCAAAATTTGACAAAAATGAGAACGTAAACGAACAATGAAAATGAAGATCAAATTAAACAAATACAACGAAAATAGAAAATAAATGTATATTTAAACCTTAAATATAAAAGTAATATATATATATATATATATATATATATATATATATATATATTTAAAGAAATATAAAAAATTAAAATTAATACAAATATTAAATTTTAACTTGTTAAAATAAAATAGTATAATGTTAAAAATGCGGAAAGTTTATTTTTTCTATAAATAATTGGGAAAATATTTAATTTTAGCGTTTCAAATTGCTCTTACTTGTTAACAAGCTTTATTTTCCTACAATTTTTCTCATATGATTTTCAAATTGTTTTAGTATATTTTCAAACAATGCATTTATGATATTTACACCCTTTCTTCTTATCTATTAAAAAACACAAAATCACTGCTGAAAATTCATTATTAAATTCTTAACATTTTCTGAAAAATTCTCAGGTATCTATGCATTTTTCTGGTTAAAGTTTTGTGTCCTTAGCATTTATTGTTTTTCTAAAGTTGTTTTTCTTAGTTGTAATGATATTGGTAACCATCTTCGTAGCAAAGGAATCTGAGGGGGAGTCTTTATTTTTGGTTGTTGAAAACTGACACAAACAAGTTTAAGTTGCGGTGGCTATGAACTGTTTGCGAAAATGCCTGTGAGAGTTTTGGTGATCTTTTTTGTGCTCGAAAATTGGGGGTAAGTCTCGAGAGCAAACTTACCTAGTTGGTGTTGAAAATAGTTTCTTAATGGGTTATGGTGGCAAGATCTGTGAGTTTGAGGCTATTTGTTCTTGTCAAACCTTTTTTTCTTTTAAATTTCGGGGAACAAATATAGTAGCTCTTAATGTCTTCTGATTAGAAAAGGGTTGATGTGATTAGCCTTGAGGTTGCCAAACGACGTGATAACTTACTTTCAAAAGCTTGCCGTGTAGACATGAACTTTTTGGTTCATACGTAGATTTGGCTACCAATTCCCTCTTGACCTTTTATGGGTATTTGCTTCTTTATGAAATTTTTCTCAGACTTTACTGCTTTGGGAATATACATCAGCTGTGTTAGTTGTGTGGCCAATTGCCTCTCTCATGTTAGCGTGTTGCCTATCATTCAGGTTCCTGATGATGACTTAACGGAGTGGAAGATAATGGAACCATTTCAGTTAAGAAGAAGACTGATGGCTCAGTCAGGCTTGATTCCTTGTTGGAGAAACACAGGGTGCTTCTCGTTCTGGCTTTGACAAGGACTTGCAGGGTTAATGGAGATGGTTTTCTCACCCAAGCAATTTCAGGTATCTTGCTTTGCGACGATAATTTTGTTTTATGAACTTTGGATGCATGTGGGTTTTTGTCTGTGTAGTTTTTTCTTGGAAATTGATCTATATTCTAATGCAACAAAAGCAAGATATTTATATTGGAGATTGAACTATATTCTAAAGTAAAAAGTATGGGTACATTCAATGTTAACATGAGAGGATAAGTTAAAAAATAATTTGATTTAAATCAATTATAAATACAACTTTATTTGTCACTTTTGAAGTGATATATTCAAATCCATTGTGCAATCATGAAATTACCTAGGTAAAGTGATGGAGGTTGTTATATCATGAATGGAAAGATTCTCGGAAGTTCTTGATGTAGAGACTTTCTTTGAGGCCATTCTTCCAACTGAAAATGCTGGATATTTGGGTTTTGGAATGGCCACTGTGTCACTCGCCAGCATGACAACAACATCGGACATGATTGGTCTATCATTTGCATCTTCTTGAACACACAACAAACCAATCTGTATGCACCTCCCTACTTCACTGCCTTTGAAGGATTTTTCCAGCATTGGATCCATCAATTCCAAACATTTTCCTTCATACCATATTCTCCAAGCCTACACAAGTATTTGTAGTTTTTTAATAACCTTAAGCCTTAGTTCTCTTAACACTGTTAAATAATTTCTATACCACACTAGAGTCGATACTTACGTATACAAGGAGACTTTGACCATCTGACAGGTAGAATTCACCATTCTTTCTCCCACAAATGATTTCTAGAACAAGAACTCCAAAGCTGAAAACATCAGATTTCATGGAAAATAGCCCTTCCATAGCATATTCAGGAGCCATGTATCCACTAATGGAAATCAGTACAGCTTTGTTAGTATCTCGTGTCAGGAAACATATAGCAAAGAATTTGATTTTACTATAATTAAATACTAAAATATGCATTGATAAATCTTATTGCTTTCAAAGTATTTGCTATAAGTAAAACTCACTAAGTGCCCATTACTCGTTTTGTATTTGCTTGGTTCTGTCCCACTTCAAATGCTCTTGCCAATCCAAAATCTGATATTTTGGGATTCATGTCATGGTCTAATAGAACGTTGCTGGCTTTGAGATCTCTATGAATTACTCTCAGTTGAGAGTCCTCATGAAGGTATAACATACCTCTTGCTATTCCATTGATAATGCTTAATCTAAGTTTCCAATCAAATTGTTTTTTTCTCTCAACATCTGAAAGCACAATAACATCATAGAGATTTGAACAACAAAACAGTGAGGGAAGCAGAAAAGTAGAAAATAGACCAAATGCTATGATTTAGCCACAGGACGGGAAAAAACCAAAAGAATCTATCATTTCTTCTTAAAGATGAGTTATAACATGATATAACTGAATTTAGTGTAATGTGTATTTTAAAGAAAGGAAAACATGGTATGGTTGTTTTAGCTACTATGATCGTGTTCTCATGCTCTTAGTTTTCCCACTTTTCTTGGGAACCAATTCTATGTTTGTACTGTTGAATGCTGAACAACAAATTGCAGTGAAAGCAACACTGCTACTGGGGTTATATGAAGACATACCAAATAGGTGAAAGTCGAGACTTTTATTCGGCAAATACTCATATATGAGTATCTTTTCATAACCCTCCGAGCAACATGCCAAAAGTCTTACAAGGTTACGATGCCTCAATTTAGCTATAAACGTTACTTCATTTTTGAACTCCTCCGAGCCTTGACCAGAAAATTTTGATAGTCTTTTTACTGCAATTTGCGTTCCATCAGGCAGAGTTCCCTGATAAAAATTTGCAATAAATAAAACCATATAAAAAGTTGGTAAAAATAAGGAATCTATATCTGAAACTCTGAATCATCAAAACCTTGTAAACGGAGCCGAATCCACCTTCCCCTAATTTAGATGCTTCTGAAAAGTTATCAGTACTCTCTAGAATTGTGATTAATGGGATTCTGGGCAGGTCAGTGTTCCACATTTCCTCTGGTTGAATTTTGTGAAATGAAGGTAGAGGAAGCCGTTCTACAAAAAGAAGGTTGTGAGCTCATATCTTAGCAAACTAGTTTTATTTGACTAGGAGAAAATCAAGGAATGTGTACATTCTCTAACGCCAACCGTCACTTTTTTTGATAATTACCTTTTCTCACTCTTTTCCTGTGCCAGAAGCAATATACGCTGAAACATAGTACAATTATTGGCCCAGTCACACTGAAGGTAATGAGCAATAATTTTGACCTCTTATCATTCCCTTGTTTATCTGCGACAATATAAAAGATGAATGAGAATATAAGATTGATTTGGTGATAAAAGAGGACGGGACAGAGGAAGGGATATGCCATTGGTTTGAATCCTTCCATTAACAAAAACTAATACTTTTTGATAAGAATATGGATTCAGATTCACCTTGTACATTGGGAGCAGGAGCTGAAGGTGGTTGGGTGTTAAGAAGGTAGAACATATAATCATCATACCTAATCAAACAACTTCCAGACCAAATATTCCATGCCAGTTTTTGTTCACAACATTTAGGAAGTTCAGCTAGTATGTCCTCCAAACATTGTCTGCACACTTCATTTGTGAGATCTCTAGAGCATTGCACCACGGCATACCTACTCTCAGTGGCACTCAAATTGAATCCATCCTTATAGTACAACTGGTTGGTTCCATTAGTTGCTTTTCTGATCAAACTTCTCAAAAAATCCTCACCTATCTGAATCTCTGTTATGTTCGATATGTTTCTTATTCCAAGAATATGCCATGTTGGATATGTCATAGCTTTCCCAAAGAAGTTCTCATTTGAGTACCTTATAAGGCAGTAATCATTCCACACCACAGCAGACACTCTATTGGAGCAGAGCTGAGGGGCTTCTCTGGCAGCAGTGGAAATACAAACTCGACAAAAATATCCAGCCAAGCCACCCCCACAATAATAGAGGCCGTACACAGAGCTATTGTTAGTGCCTATGGTGGTGATGTTGTAACCATTGCTTGTGGCTGAATCTGAGGACATCCAGGTCAGGATGCTATCAAGGTTGGTTTGGTATGCAGTGCTGAGAGTTTGTTGGGTGGTGTTATTGCAGCTACTTCCCAGGTATGTCTGTTCTTCAGCCTTTGTAATGAATGACCTGAAATTCAGCAGTAACAAGAAAGTAAAACAAATTGTCTGCATTCCTATCATGAAGTACTTGCGTAATTATGTTATTTGCTACAATTGCTGAAACATGTAGCAAGTAATGCATTTCACAACAAAGAGTTTCATGTGTTATTCATTCTCATTTGTCAATTTTGACTGCTAAATAAAATACCATTTTTAACAGTAAATATTAAAAAAAGATAAAGTTGCAGTTTTAAATTCAACATATATAAAATTTCAACAACCTAGCCAATAATTGAGGGCATGTCTTGGTAAAATTATGACTAGTTCATATGAGTTTGATTAAGGCAACCCTGCTGACATCAGGTACGTATGAATTTTGCTTATAGACAACAGTATCATTTCCATTGTAGCGATAACAGAAAATATTCATAATATTCTAAATAATGTTGTTCCTACGTCTGAGATTTTTTTTAATTTGGGTTTTTACGTAAAATTTATTAAATCGGTTTTATACATGTAGAATGCTATTTATTTTGAATTTGGTCGTCTCACATGTATTATATTTTAAATTTGATCCTTATATATTATAGTTTTAATTTGATCCATTAAATGGCCAAATTAAGAATTCATTAGATATATGTATGGACCAAATTTAAAATTGCATTTAACACTCAAACTTGATCTGTTTGCAAAAGTGATAAAGTTAAAAAATGGACTGAAATAAAATTTAAATTTATTGTGTCTATTTTCATATGGAATAAGTTTAATGATCAAATAAATAAAAATAATATTTAAGATATCTATTTATAAAAGAGATTATATTTAGAGAATTAAATTTTGTTTCTTATTATTATCATTGCTTTGATTATCTTTTCCTGAAGTAAATAGAGGGAGGTATTCCTTTTTAATCCATCTATACATTTAGACATATCAGAGTTAAAAGTAAAGATGGAGAGAGCTGGAGGCACATGCTACAGGAGAGAATCACTTCCATTTATTGGTCTTATTTTTAATTTCAATATTTGTTTAAATTTTTTCTATAAATGATTAAATTTTGGTTTTACATTTAACATATTTTTTAACTTTTCAGAATCTAATAAAATTCCATTTGTTGTTCTATAGTTTTTTTTAACTCTTTAGAATCTAATAAATATTTATTTTAATTTGATCCAAAAAACGTTGTAATACAATTTTTTAAATGTTTATGTATATATATTGTATAATTTTACATTTATTCTTATAACATTTCGGGTTAAATGTTCTTTTTATAAAAACGGTTGTGAACTTCTATTTTTATTTGGTGAATGTAGAAAAACTGTGGAAGTAAATGAGTACCGCTAACTTACATTACCAAGTTTAATTGAATCTAAAATTCAATTTTTCTTAGTTCCCTGGTTGAATATTGTTTAATAGATCAAGTAAATTATTATACAAAATAATGCTAAAAGGCATAGTATAACTTTACGAGTACGAGTTAATCAGTTATATATGGTTTGAAAAAAATTTAAAGTCCGTTTCAAATTCGTGTAACGTGTTATACAGATGAGTTTGTTTTTAGTACTGGTTTATTTAGGTGCGAGCTTAAAGAGATGGATTCATCTTTATATCTATCTATATCTATAACGATATATAAAGATGACTTTCTCTTTTTCTATAACTATATATAAAGAGATTTTCTCTTTTGTGTGTGTTCACATCTCATAATTTCAACTTTATCCTTTATTATGTAATTATTTGTTAAATTTTAAAAAATTAACGGTTACTTTTACAAGTTTTTATAAAACTATTTACTTATTTCTTTCTTTTTTCTCTTATTCATCAACAATTATCTTCTCATATTTTGTTTATACATTTTATTTTTGATAAATATAATTTTATTTTGTTTATTAACTTAGTAACATTATAATATCATCAACTATTAAAATAATTTATGCATATTAAAAAAAATGCGTATACACAGACGCAATACTGTCCGTGTTTATTCATATAGAATGACAATTGACATGTGTAATTTTATGTTATTTAAAATATTTTATTTAAACATATTTTCTATTCTTTGCTAATAAATATAGTTTTATCATATATTTTCTATCCATATGTTAGAAAATTACTAATGTAAATTAATATTTAAAATGTTTTGTATGAAATTGTGTACATTTGTTACACCTAATAACAAATTTCAATTCGGTCTCAGGCTAACATAACTCATTTTCATAATTTGTCAACAAATTTTATTTTTCATGAAGGTAAAACTTTTTTTAATAATATATAACCTTTTCCATGATTTTATTCGTATACGGGCGCCAACATACAAGTCTAGATGTAACAAATATTATCATACAAATAAGCATTTTTTGTTTTACTAATTGATAATGTAAATTCTCTGGTATTCAAGCATGTATTTCCTTCTCTCCACGTTCAATAGCCGTTTTCTTCGTTCTCTTCAATACCAGGTTCATTCTTTAGTATCTATAATAATATATAAAGAAATTCATTATTTTGTATTTACATTTCAAAATATCAATTTTACTCTTTAAAATATAATTATTTATTAAATTTTTGAAAATTAATCGTTACTTTTACAAATTTTTTTATAAAATCGTCTATCTCTGCTTTTTTTTTATTATTTATCAATAGTTATTCTTTTATATCTTCTTATATATTTCACTTTATTTTTAATAAATATAATTTTATTTTATATATGAACTTAATAACATTATATTATCATCACCTACTAATATAATATCACGTATATTTATAGCGTCTGTACGCTAGTTGCCTCTCAATTCGCATTGGTTCTTTGAAATTGTTCTCTTAGCATTTATTGTTTTTTCTAAGTTGTTTTGCTTAGTGGTAATCATAATGGTATCCATTTTCTTCACAAAATCTGCACATTTGTGCATGCCCAGAGAGAAGGGTGTCCTTTTTTTTGTTGTTGAAACTGACACGAACTAACACATTAATAATCTTATTTGAGTTTCAATCAAACAAGTCTGAGTTGCGGCGGCCATGACCTGTTTGTGAAAATGCGTGGGAGAGATATGGTGATATTTACGGAATGTATGATAGGGGTTTTTTGCGCCTGAAAGTTGGGAGATAAGCATGTCTTGAGAGCATTATTTGATGTGAGTAAATTTGTCTTGTTTGTTTTGTAAATAATTTTTTAATGGGTTATTTTGGCAAATCCTGTGAGTTCGAGCTTATTTGTTCTTATCAAACAATTCTTTCTTTTCAATATTTGGAAACAAATATACTAGCTCTTAATATTTTCTGATGTAAAGGGTTGTTGTGATTAACCTTGAGGTTGCAAACGATGTGATAACTTACTTTCAAAGCTTGTCAAGTAGACATGAACATTTTAGCTGTTAGGGAGGCGATGGGGAAGTGCTAACTGATATCCTTGGACTGATTCGTAAGAGGCCTATGCAGAACAATTAAGGAACAAGAAAGATTATTAACTACTTCTAACAGGTTGGGCACACCATCTTCTCATCTCTGTGTAAGTCAAAGAAGGAAAATTGGCTTTTTAGAACCTGTAAGAAGAATCAGGTAAATTTTTCCAATACTGCACTAATCTCTTCTAATTTGTTGTTAGTAAGTCCCACGATGAAATGAAAAAATACAAAATTATGTTAAAATGTAACTGGGGATGATAGTACTCAGTCCATATAAACAGATGGTGTGGAGAACAACTGCAATAGTTGAATGAAGGAATTGGGGTTTAGATTTGTTTGGAGAGGTATCTATAATGGGAATTTACAAAAGTTAGAATGCTGGGGAGAATTTGGGACTATAAATAAGATACGGGATAGGATCAGGAGAAATTTAGAAGGGAGAAAATCTTAACTAACCATAGCAGGTTCAAATATGAATACACAGGAGAACAAGAACAACACATGCAAATCAGAGATACAAGCAAGAGAAGTAAACCTGAAGCATTGGAGGGCAACACAAAGAAGCAAAAAAAGAAATTCTATGAGGGTGTACGAAATATAAAGCAGGAAATGGTGTTATACACACTGTATTTGTCACTAACTAGTTTTAGGGCCCTTCCAGGTAGTAGTGAAGTTGTATGAGATGGTCTGATTTAACGATCCTTGTAGTATTTTGTGATTATCTTTGTAAATAAACAGGGAAAGATTTGGAATACCCCAAGTTTTCCATCATATATAATACTTTTTTATTGCTGATAAAGAAAAACATATATTTAGCTACCAATTCCTACTTGAACATTTATGGATATTTGCTTATTTGTGAAAATTTTCCGTGACTTTCCTGTTTCAGGAATGCACATCAGCTTTGCTCTTTACTCGTTGTTGTGTTGCCCATTGCCTTACCCATGTTAGCGTGTTGCCTATCATACAGATGATAACTTAACAGAGTGGAATATAAATAATGGAACTCTTTCTGTTAATGAGAAAACTGATAGATAAGTCAGGCTTGATTCCTTGGTGGAGAAACACAGGGTTCTGCTTGTTCTGGCTTTGACAGGGACTCTGATGGTTTTCTCACACAAGCAATTTTAGATATTTTGGCTTTCTGATGATAATTTTGTTTTATGAACTTTGGTTGCATAAGGTGGACATATAAGGGCTCATTTTGTGTGCTTTTTTGTCTGTGCAGTTTTTTCTTGGAACATGATCTATATTAGGCAACAAAAGGAAGATTATTATATTGGACATTGAACTATATTCTAAATCAAAAAGTATGGCTACCTTAAATGTTAATATGAAATTAATAAGTAACTTAATTCAAATCAGTTATAAATACAACTTTATTTGTCAATTTTGAACAGATATATACAATTCCGTTGTGCAATCATGAAATTACCTCGGTAAAGTAATAGAAGTTGTTATATAACTAATGGAAAGATTCTCGGAACTTCTTAATGTAGGGCCTTCCTCTAAGACCGTTCTTCCAACTGAAATGGCTGGGTGCTTGGGTTTTGGAATGGCCACTGTGTCACTCGCCAGCATTACCACAACATCGGACATGGTTGGCCTATCTCTTGCATCTTCTTGAACACACAACAAACCAATCTGTATGCACCTCTCTACTTCACTTCCTATGAAGGCTTTTTTCAGCATTGGATCAATCAATTCTAAACATTTTCCTTCATACCATGTTCTCAAAGCCTACACAAGTATTTGTAGTTTTAGTACAAGTCTTACTTATCTTAGCATTGTTGAATAATTTCTCGAGGACACTAGAGTGAAGACTTACGTATACAAGAAGATTTTGACCATCTGACAGGTAGAATCTACCATTCTTTCTCCCACAAATGATTTCTAGAACAAGAACTCCAAAGCTGAAAACATCAGATTTCACTGAAAATAGTCCTTCCATAGCATATTCAGGAGCCATGTATCCACTAATGGAAACCAATAGAGCTTTGTCAATATCTCGAGTCAAAGAGTATACAGAAAAGAATTTCATTAAAATATTGAAATATGCGCTGATAGTTTAAAAATATTTGTTATATGTAAAACTCACTAAGTGCCCATTACTCGTTTTGTGTTTGCCTGGTTCTGTCCTACTTCAAATGCCCTTGCCAATCCAAAATCTGATATTTTGGGATTCATGTCATGGTCTAATAGAACGTTGCTGGCTTTGAGATCTCTATGAATTACTCTCAGTTGGGAATCCTCGTGAAGGTATAAAATACCTTTTGCTATTCCACTGATAAGGCTTAATCTTAGTTTCCAATCGAATTGTTTTCTTTTCTCAACATCTGACCACATAACAACAACAGAGAGATTTGAACAACAAAACTGTTAGTGAAGCAAAAATACAGGAAATACGCCAAATTCTATGATTCGGCCATAGCAATGGGAATGCTAGAAGAATTTTTCATTTTCTTCATAAAGATAAATGATGAGATTATTATTAACTGCATGATATAATAGTACTATATACATGCCAGGACAACGACGTTCCCGTAGTTTCCCCATTTTACTTGGAAACAAATACTATTTTTGTACTAGAGATTGCTGAAGACAATTACAGAAAATAGAACACTGCTGCTGGAGTTATGTGAAAACATACCAAATAGGTGAAAGTCGAGACTTTTATTCGGCAAATACTCGTATACAAGTATCTTCTCATTTTCCTCCGAGCAACATGCTAAAAGTCTTACAAGGTTGCGATGCCTCAATTTAGCTATAAACATTACTTCATTATTGAACTCCTCCGAGCCTTGACCAGAAAATTGGGAGAGTCTTTTGACTGCAATTTGCTTTCCATCAGGAAGAGTTCCCTGATAAAAGTTTGCAACAAATAAGAGTATATAGAAAGATAGTAAAGAAATAAGAAATCTATGTCCTAAACTCCGAATCTTTACAACCTTGTATACGGGCCCGAATCCACCTTCTCCTAATTTAGATGCTTCTGAAAAATAATCAGTACTCTGTAGAATTGTTATTAGTGGGATCCTAGGCAGGTCTGCGTTCCACATTTCCTCTGATTGAATTTTATGTAATGAAGGCAGAGGAAGCCCTTCTACAAATAGAACTTTGTGAGTTCATATCTGAGAAAAAGAGTCTTATTTAACTAGGCGAAAATCAAGCCATGTGTGCTTGAAAAAATGAGATTCCTTAACCCCACCCGTTTTTCCTTGATAGTTACCTTTTCTCAGTCTTTTCCTGTGCCAGAAGCAGTATACGCTGAAACATAGAATAATTATTGGCCCCACCACACTGAAGGTAATGATCAATATTATTGATCTGTTATTACCCCGGTGTTTATCTGTGACAAAATAAAATATTAATGAAAATATAAGGTTGATTTACTGAAAAAATTGGAAGGAGGGAGAAGGGAATAGATCCATTAACAAAAGCTAATATAGTAATGACTAATATTTGTTGATGAAAAAAACGGATTCAGGTTCACCTTGTGCATTGGGCTCGGGAGCTGAAGGTGGTTGGTTTACAAGAAGGTAGAACATATGATCATCATACCTTATCAAACAGCTTCCAGACCAAACCGTCCATGTTACTTTTTGTTCACAACATTTGGGAACTTCAGCGAGTATGTCCTCCAAACACTGTCTGCACACTTCATTTGTGAGATCTCTGGTGCATTGCACCACGCTATACCTACTCTCAGTGGCACTCAAATTGAAGCCTTCCTTATAGTACAACTGGTTGGTTTCATTAGTTGCTTTTCTGATCAAACTTGTCACAAAATATTTACCTTTCTGAATCTCTGTTATATTGGATATGTTTCTTGTTCCAAGACTATGCCATATTTGGGATGTCATAGCTTTCCCAAAGAATTCCTCATTTGAGTACCTTATAACGCAGTAATCATTCCACACCACAGCAGATACCCTATTGGGGCAGAGCTGAGGGGCTTGGTTTGCAGCAGTGGAAACACAAAATTGACAAAAGTATCCAACTGCGTCACCACCACAATCATAGAGGCCATACACAGAGCTATTGGTGCCTATGGTGGTGTGGTTATAACCAGGGCTTGTGGCTGCATCCAAGGGCATCCAGGTTAGGATTCTATCAAGGTTGGTTTGGTATGCACTGCTTAGAGTCTGTTGGGTAGTGTTTACACAGTTACTTCCCAGGTTTGGTTCTTCTTCGGCCTTTGTGATGAATGATCTGAAATTCAGCAATAACGAGAAAGTAAAGCATATTGATCTAATCTTTCTTTGTATTCCTATCATGAGGCACTTGCTTAATTGTGTTAGATGCTGCAATGTTTGAAACACATCGCTAGTAATGCATTTAACAACCATGAGTTTCATGAGATATTCATTCTAATTTTCAATTTTGATTACCTAATACCATTATTTTCTTATCCTTTTATAATAAATATAAAACAAGATAAACTTCAAATTTGAAATTCAACATGTATAAAATGTCAACTAACCTAGCCAATAGTTGAGGGAAAACCATGGTAAAGTCACGACTAGTTCACTGAGAGCTTCTTGTATCTGGCAGCCCTTCTGACATCAGGTACGTATTCAACTTTGCTTACAGTTAAAATTATCGTTTTCACCCAAACAAAAAAACAAGGAGAATATCCAAAATATCTTAAATTAATATTGTTCCTATACATAGAACTTTATATATTTGAAAAAGTGATATGAAAGATGGACTGAAATAAAATTGAAATTTATCGCGCCTATTTACAGATAGAATAAAGTTTGATGATCAATTAAAACAAGGTTAAATTATATCTTTAGTTTCCATTTTTGTAACAAAATATCAATTTGGTCCTTCAATTTTTTTTATCTCAATTTGGTCCCTATTTTGAGAAATTTGATCCAATCAAGTCCTTTCCATTAGTGGTGTAACAACGACATTAGATGGGGTGTCACATGTCAGTTCCTGGATTTTTGAATTTTTTTTATTTTTTTAAAATTTTAAAAAAAATTAAAAATTTGTCACGTGTCAAGCTAACATCGTGTCACGTGCCAGTGATAGTGCCACGTGTCAATCTATGTTAGGTGTCATTTTCCTATTCTCAATTTGGTTCTAGTATTTTAATTTTTGTCTCAATTTAGTCACAATTTTTGTAAAAATTGTGCAATTTTGTCCCTCTCCAAATTGAAACAAAATTTAATTTCTATATAAATGTGCACAAATATTTCTATCAAAATTGATATTTCAAGTAAATATTTTTAACAAAATTAAGTTTATTTTAATTTATATTTTACATTAAACTTTATTTAAAATTGTTTTAAAGTTGTTAATAGAAAATAATGCTAATAACAAAAAATTTCATAAATTATATTGATATTTTATTACATCATACTTTAATATTGTTTTTTACTTGAATTTATATTTTAAATAATTGCATATTTTTTAATTTGTAAAATTCAATAATTTTTGTACAAATGTTTTAGTTGGTGTAAAAATAATAATTATATAATTTAAGAAGAATTAACTAGTTTATGCAACAATAAAAAACAAATAAATTTAAAATTTGAAAACAATTTTAAGTAAAATTGAGTGTGAAACAAATTTAAATAAACTTAGTTTTGTTAAAAATATATAATAAAAATATCAATTTGAATAAAAAAAATCAAATTTAATAAAAATATTTGTATAACATTTATATAATTTGTTTCAATTTGAAGGGGGACAAAATTGTACAATTTTTACAAAAATTGAGACTAAATTGGGACAAAAATTAAAATACAGGGACCAAACTAAGAATGAGAAAATGACATCTAGCATAATAGTGACATGTGGCACTGTCACTGCCACGTGACACCATGTCAGCTTTACACGTGACAAAATTTTAATTTTTTTAAACTTAAAAAAAAATTCAAAAAAAAATTCAAAAAAATTCAAAAAATTCATAAATTGACACGTATCACCCCATTTAACACGGTTACTACACTACTAACAGAAATGATTTGATTGCATCAAAATTCCCAAAATATGGACCAAATTGAGATAAAAAAAATTGAGGGATCAAATTGATATTTTATTACGAAAATGGGGACCAAAGGTATAATTTAACCTTAAAACAAATTTTAAAGATATATATTTATAAAAGAGATAAAATTGAGAAACTAAATTATTTTTTCTTGTTCTTATCAGATTATGATGTACTGAACTAAAAAGAGGGAGGTATTCCTTTTACGTCTATGCATTTACATATTTCCAAGAATTAAAAGTAAAGAGGAAGAGGGCTGGAGGCAAATGCTACATAAGAGGTTATTATTTTTGGACGATACTTTAATCCATTTTTTTTTACTTACTTTTAACTTACCACTTCAATCATCATTAGATTATCACATCACATCATTAAAAAGAATTAAAATAAATGATCTAATGGTGATTGAAGTAGTAGGTTAAAAGTTGGTCAAAAAAAGTGGGTTAAAATATCATTTTCCATTACTTTTAGTATCCTTATTATTTTAATGTTGTATACATTTTTCTATAAATGATCAAAATTTGGATATCATTCATAAATTTTTTAATATTTTAGAATCTAATTAGTTTTGATTTAATCTTTTATAACTTTTCAACCCTTTATAATCTAATAAATTTGTATTTAATTTGACCAGAAAGTTATCTATTCCAATATATAAAAGAAACAAAATTGTTGTAACTGTATTTGTATATAATTTTACTTTTATTCTCTTAACATTTTGGTGGCATTTTTCTTTTTCACGAAAACCGTAGGAATACGATGCATGAGACAAGAATACGACACAAAATTATAAAGAGTCCCATAATACATGTATAATTTGTTATAACAATAAATATTAAATAAGAATGAAAAGGAAAAAAAAATTAAACAAGAATTTATCGTGAAAAATTAAAGCTCATCGTAAATACATTTTATTAACAAATATACCAAAGAAAATATGTGTGGATAAGAAGAATGATATATGATATTAGTTGATTGAACATAAATGCGTAGAGAATAATTTGATCAATAACAAAATAATAATGACAATTGATAAAAACTGCTAATTAAAAAAAAAGTTGCAAAGTAATCTAATTTAAATTTTGGAAGACTTCTTCATATATATGTTTCATCATCAAATTATCAGTAATTTGAATCCTCTTCTGACTGTGACTCCAGACACTGCAATATATAATTGTGTATGGGAGAAGATAAACTTTGGACATTTTGACATGTTTCAAAGATTGAACTTGACTTTTTGTTGAGTCATTGCAAACTATACACCAGCTGAAAACTCTCTTCTGTAGAACTTAAAAAATGAATATTTTCTGATGAAGTCAATGAATGAGACAATGTAGGAATGAATACTTTGGGTCCACATTTTTTCTAAAAATGTGGTTTGCTTTGAATACTATTGCACAAACTTGGACACTAATAAATGTTTGTCAACAACATCAGTATGGCACAAATTTTAAACTTTTAAGGCATTATTGAAGTTCAAATGAATTAATTTATTAACAGTGAATATCACCATGAATATTTTTTGTACACGACCTCTCAAAATTTGGTATGTTATTTCTTCTCCAAAAACTAATGACAACAACATATATTAATTCAAGTTGAGTACAACATCTTTTGTTGGAGCTAAAATAGTTCTAGATAGGAAGAAAGATAAGTATATCACCATGATGTTTTGTAATAATGAAGGATAAGTATATCCACAATTAAAGTGATTGGATCAACAATATCCTATATTAGTAAATCATTTGGAATTTTAATATTAATGTTTCCATCATTTGGTTTTACAATGGTTCATCTCAAATTCTAAGCACCCATTATTGGACTTTCTTTACTTCTTCATCATCCAAATTAGAGCATCTAGCTTGAGGTCTCATTTTTTTTTTTGGGTTAAATATGTTTTTAGTTCTTTAACTTTCAGTGAATTTTGAAATTAGTCTATTTTGAAACTTTGAACCAATTTAGTCTTTCATCTTTCGAAATACGTGGATTTAGTCCTTTTAATCAAATTTTGTTAAGTTTATTTGATGTTTCGTACGCATTTCAGGATTGTATTTGAGTTGTTTATTAAGTTGGACACATTTTTATTTTAATGTTAAGTCAAATACTATTATGAAACGAGCTTGAAATGTCAAATAAAGTTAACAAAATTTGATTAAAAGGACTAAATCCACGCATTTCGAAATATGAAATACTAAATTGGTCTAAAATTTCAAAATAGACTAATTCCAAAATTGACTTAAAGTTAAGGGACTAAAAACATATTTAACCCTTTTCTTTTTGTTAATGTCAAAACTTACAATGTTTCCAAAGGCCTCATTTTCCTCTCTAGATTCGTGTTGTCACATGGTCACGACATTTGTTCACATACTTGAAGAGATACTTTATTGACGTGAATTGATTGCACGATTCAACATTTATATATGCTTTATATGTTACAAAAAGTTTCTTGTTATATGACACTCCAACTCTATTGTAAAGGAAGAATTCTCATTTATTTATTACTTTGTCACCATTATCTCATTTTTATATGTGATAATAAAAAAAATCCATACACCACTAAAAAAACTCATATTTTCTGTCAATTTTGTTTTGAAAATTTTTTCGTGAGAAATACTTGAAAATTTTGTTATAAAAAAAATTTACAAGAAATTGCTACTAATTTACTTGCAAAATATTTTTTATAAAACATTTTTCGCAACAAATTTTGTAGGAAATACTTGTAAATTTTATAAATTTGTAGGAATTAATTACCCACGAAGAAATTACCAGCCAATTAAGATTCTTAGAGAAAATGACAGAAAAAAGTCTTTTCTTGTAAATTTTTTTAACAAATTTGCAAGAAAAATTCCATGTAATATGAGAATTTCTAATAGTGATACTTGTTACCCACAAGTATCTACTATGGGCCATAATTCGGGTGATGAGGAAATAGAGCCCAACCCAAGTGAAGTGGAGGACACAATTGGAAAATACAAACCAAAGTTGAAAATAAATCCTTCTAGAAACTGTCAAGCCTCTCTGAAGTTTAAGGATTGCAAAATGAATTGATTATGTTAGGATTTGCTTTATTCTGTTGAGATTTATTTGTTCTGCTATTTTAGAAATTACTCAATGTTGTCTCTTTCCTTGCCCATATATATGGTTTTCATTATGAATAAAGCAGAGAATTTTTTGGGAGACACTTGTGGTTGTGGAGGTTTCTTCCCTTCCCTCGAAGAAAGGTGAGTTTTGCTATTAAATTCCATAACAGCCATATCATTGGTGCTTTCATTGAGAGTTAACCATGACTTCCTCTACTGCTTCTTCCAATGACACTCAGCTTTCTAAACTGATTGAAAACCATCTTACCTTACAACGGGAATACCAGCGCTTGGAGGACCGGTTCATGCTCTTGGAAAGCAAACTCGAAAATCCTGGTTCACCTTCTTCCACACATGCAACCAAATACTATATGAAATTAGAGATACCTCATTTTGATGGGAACAACCCTTTGAAGGGATCTTCAAGATCACGCAGTATTAGTATCACCAAACACCAACAACAGAAAGAACACATATTGCTAGCTTTTACATGGAAGGGGAAGCGCTTAACTGGTATCACTGGATGGTGGCGAATAATCAAATTAAGGATTGGGATGCACTACTTAAGGCCATTCAATCTCGCTTTGCCCCATCATGATTTGAGGATCCTGCTGGTGCATTGTTTAAACTCACCCAAACTTCTTTGATTTGTGAGTACCAACAACAATTTGAGGCTCTCACTATTCAAATCATTGATCTCTCTGTGAGTTTCTACATCAGTTGTTTCATCTCTAAGCTTTAACCTGATTTGCAGCGGGAGGTGTGCTCTCGTCAACTGGCGACATTCATCGATGCTATTGATTTGGCCAAGATTTACGAGGCAAAATTCGAAGACGCCCAACCGGAATCCAAATCCCAAACATATACACCTCAACCTCCATCCTTAACACCCCATAGAAAACCACCCTAAACCAGAACACAAACCCTTTCTCCCAATCTCACACAACCAACTTTGCTACTACCAATTGTTCCCCAATTCTCAAGAACATGATCGCCGAAGAACTTCAAGCCAGACATGAAAAATGCTTGTACTATTACTGCGATGATAAGTATGTTAAAGGTAATTGTTGCAGACGTGAGTACATGGTTCTCCTAGCTCCATAACCTCCATCAAGGGTTGATGAGGAGTTTCAATAGTTATTATCTGACGTGAATCCAACCATAGCCGAACCCAAAAACTAATTTGATTCTTCCCTAGCCCAAATTAGCCTCCATGCCTTCATGGGCCATTTGGTTCCCCAAACGCTACGTGTATTGGACCGGATTGGCAAGGCCCAATTGTCCATTTTGATAGATAGTGGGAGTACACACAAATTTTTGCAAGAATGATTGTTGAAGTTTTTAAATCTCGACGTTATCCTAGCCCAAGGTTTCTCTGTTCAAGTGGGTAATGGGGAGGAGCTACAATGGTCCAAGTTGTGTAAAGAGGTACAAATCCACATTCAGCCTCACTTGTTCACTAAAGACCTTTGTCTTGCCCATAACTAGTGTTGATTTAGTTTTGGGAGTGCAGTGGTTGAAAAGTCTATGTCCAATATTTACTGATTTTGATAAGTTAATTATGAGGTTCAAAAGAGAGGGCCAGGTAGTGCAGTTCCAAGGAATTCCTAGGCCTAAAGCCCATGAAATTTCATTCCAAAACCTTAAATGACTTCAAGCCACTCATTCAATTAGTGAATATTATCATATTTAGGCCCAACCGTTGTCTCTTGAGGATGGAAAAACAGTCTCTTCTCCTAGAAATTGAGGCTCTGCTTCATCATTATTCCACTACTTTTGAAGTTTCGGAGAAGCTTTCTCTCCCACGAACTACTGATCACAAAATTTCACTATTGGAAGGAACTAATCCCGTCAATGTGTGACCTTATTGATACTCATAATTTCAGAAAGAAGATATTGATAAATAGGTTGAAGAGATGTTACAGTGTAATCCAGAAGATTTTGAGCCCTTTTTCTTCCTTAGCACTGCTCGTGTGTAAGAAAGACGAAACATGGCAATTTTATGTGGACTATCGCACGTTGAATGCAGTCACGAACATGGATCGCTTTCCCCTCCCTACTGTGGATGAACTTCTCAATTAATTGTTTGGTGCTAAGTGGTTTTCTAAGCTTGATCTTCGTTCCGGTTATCACTAGATCCGTATGTTTCCAGGGGAGTCTTACAAAACTGCCTTTCGAACTCATGAAGGCCACAATGAGTTTATTGTTATGTCATTTGGATTATGCAATGCTCCTTTGACTTTTCAGAGCACTATGCATGAGTTATTTTGTCCTCATCTTCGTAAATTTCTTATTGTTTTCTTTGATGATATCTTAGTTTACAGTAAGAGTTTACATGAACACATAAGCCATTTAGAACTTGTTTTTCAATACTTATAGGATAACAAATTATTTCTTAAAAGATCAAAGTGCGTTTTTGCACAAAAAATAGTGTTGTCTATCTAGGCCATATCATTACGGAACAGGGTGTGGAACCGGAGAATGACAAGATTTTGGCAATGCAAGAGTGGCCAGTTCCTCGTTGTGAGAAATAATTGCATAGGTTCTTCAGTTTGACAGGATACTACCACTGCTTTATAAAAGGATATGCTGCAATTGCTTCACCTCTGACTGATTTATTGAAGAAGGAAACCTTTCATTGGACTCTTGTGGAGCAACAAGCCTTTGATGACTTGAAGAAAGCCATGACTGAAGCCCCTATTCTTGCCTTGCCTAACTTTGAGTTCCTTTTTCAATTAGAAACTTATGCATCTGGAAGGGGCATGGGCGTTGTACTTTTGCAGTAGGGTCATCCAATTTGTTTTCACAACAAGAAATTGTGATAGGATGAGAAATGCTTCTACATACGTCCAGGAATTACACGCCATTGTTGAAGCTGTTAAAAAATGGTGACATTATTTACTGGGTCGCAAGTTTATCATTTTTACATATCAAAAGAGCTTAAAAGAACTTTTGACACAGGTGATCCAAACTCCAAAGCAACAACATTATTTGTGCAAATTATTGGGGTTTGATTATGAGAAAAAATACAAACCTGGCTCCTCTAATTGTACTGCCGATGCCTTGTCTCGTCAGTTTGACAAAGGTTTCCTTGTTGCCCTTACTGTCCCTCATCATGAATTTGTTCACAAGCTTAAGGCTTCTTATGATTCTAATGCCCAACTGAAGCAATTATACTCTAACATTTTTGTTGACCACACTTCTCATGAAGGGTTTTCCATTATAGAGGGTTTGCTATTGTATAAAGGAAAAATATATATTGGTGACGACACTACCTTTAAGTCCCTATTGCTTGAAGAGTACCATAGCAACCCTTTGGGAGGCCATTTTGGGTTTCATAAAACATTTCAGCGGCTCTATGAGAATTTCCATGAGCCTAGGATAAAAAAGGAGGTTGTGGCTTATGTAAAATCTTGCATTACTTGTCAAGAGATGAAGGCTTCGAATCACGCTCCTTATGGTCTTTTGCAACCCATTCCCATTCCTAATGGTATATGGGAAGACATTGCTCTTGATTTTATTGTTAGACTGCCACCTTACAAGGGTCATACTACCATTTTAGTTGTTGATAGGTTCTCCAAAGCAAGGCATTTTGGTATGTTTCCTTCCAGCTATACCGCTTTCATGGTCGCTAAATTATTTGCCAATATGGTTTGTAAGTTGCATATGTCGAAAAGCATTATCTCATATAAAGATGTCATTTTCATGAGCGGCTTTTGGCAAGAACTATTTCGTCTTAATGGCACTAAGCTAAAGATGTCCACGACTTACCATCCCCAAAGTGATGGCCAAATCGAAATCCTCAATAATCTGCTTCAACAATATTTGTGGTCCTTTGCTCATTGCAAACCAACTTCGTGGGGGCAAGTTTCTCTTATGGGTAGAGTGGTGTTATAAAACCTCTATTCATTCATCCACGGGCTTTCTCCTTTTGAGGTTATGTTTTGCAAGCCTCCTCCTACCGTTCCTAGTTACTGCATGGGAAACTCAAAGCTTGAAGTTGTTGATGCTGAATTGGCTTGTCGTGATGAAATTTTGAACAAATTACGAGCAAAGTTGTTAAAGGCCAAAGAGGTGGTGAAGTATGTTGCTGACCAGAAGCACGTTCCTGCCTCATTCAAGCTTGGTGATCATGTGATGGTCAAGCTTTGTCCATACCGACAATATTCATTATCAGGACCACAAGTACAAAAACTTTCTAAGCGTTATTATGGGCCCTTTGAAATCATAGAGTGTATTGGAGATGTAGCTTTTCACCTTGCTCTATCACCTACAACTAAACTTCACCATATTTTTCATGCTTCTCTGCTGAAACCTTTCACTAGCACGACTCCTTTATCATTACCTCCTTGCACCACCACTACTCAACCTATTGTTCGACCCTTGGCTATAGTGGCAGTGGATGATAATTCTTTATGTGTGTTAGGTGTGAGGGAACGTCGCTCTTAGGGTGGAAAGTTTTTGTTTCATTTAGTCTCACGAAGTGAACCATACAAATTTTGGCAAACATTTATTTAATTCTTTTAATTCTATGATATCCACGAAATCTCAGCGTAGATAACAGATTATGTAATTCTTACATGTGAAACTATGCGCGTAGATAATATATAATATTTCATAGGAAATTTTTTTGTCAAAATCCAATGTACTTACCTACAAAATTTTTGTAGATAAATTAACATTTTTTGTTATCTATGAACGTTAGTATTATCTACGAACATTTTTTATAGATAAAATAAAATTATCTACGAAAATAATTTTGTAGATAATTTTTCGTAGATAATATACAATTTTCTTGTAGTATACCTTGGGACGGTCTCTTTCCAAAGGATGCCACACATGGAAAGATGTCCAAGAGCTTCAATCTGCTTATCTAAAATTACACCTTGAGGACAAGGTGTTTGTGCAGGGAAAAAAAGATGTTATGGGCCATAATTCAGGTGATGAAGAAATAGAGCCCAACCCAAGTGAGGTGGAGGACACAATTGGAAAAGCCAAGCCAAAGCTAAAGAGAAATCTTTCTAGAAACAGTGAGGCCCCTCTGAATTACAAAATGATTATGTTATTTGAGATTTATTTGATTTGCTGTTTTAGATATTACTCAATGTTGTTCCTTTCCTTGCCCATATATATGGTTTTCATTATGAATAAAGTAGAGAATTTTTTGGGAGACATTTGTGGTTGAGGAGGTTTTTCCCCTTCCCTGGAAGAAAAAGGTGGAGTCTTGATCTTAAATTCCATAATAGCCGTATCGGTCTCTATTTATAATATTTATTTTTTACCCATTAGAGAGGTTTTATATGTATATATTCACGGTTACGAATTTTTTTTAGAGTCTCTGGTCGTCATTATTAAGGGAACTATTCCTATAGCTTTTAGCATCAACACTTGCTCCACTTCTCCTTGGAAATCTACTTCTCCTTTCTTTTAACTATCTAGTTAGTTGTAGTCCTTCGAACGAATTGCATACGTTAAAGCTATCATTTTCTATTTAAACATATTGTTTTTGTTTTCTCTTCGCTGTATCATTGCCTTTCAATTCATTATCAAATTCTAAACACTTTTCCGAAAAAAATTTCAGGTATATATCATGTATTGCTTCTTCTTTTTTTCTCTGCATTTGTTGTTTTTATATTTATTTATTTTTTTGCTTAGTTAATGTTATCCATTTTCTTAGCAAAGGAATATGCACCTGTGTTGCAATCAAACAAATCTGAGTTCCGGTGGCTACGACCTGTTTGTGAAAATCCCCGGAAGAGATATGGGGATGTTTACGGAATGTATGATAAAGGTTTTGTGCGCCTGAAAATTGTGGGATACGCAGTGTTTAGAGCATTATTTGCTCGTGCGAGTCAATTTGCATAGTCGGTTTCGTAAATAGTTCGTTAATTGGTTATTGTGGCAAATTCTGTGAGTTTGAGGCTATTTGTTCTTATCAAACACATTTTAGCTGATGCATATATTTGGCTACCAATTCCCACTTGAACTTTTACGGATATTTGCTTGTTTATGAAAATTTTCCAGACTTTGCTGCTTCAGGAATGTACACTAGCTTTGTAGTTTACTCGTTGTTGTGTTGCCAATTGCCTTACCCATGTTAGCGTGCTACCAATCATTCAGCTTCCAGATTGACAGAGTGTAATAAATAAATCTACTAATAAGAAAACTGATGGCTCAGTCAGGCTTGATTTCTTGTTGCAGAAACACAGGGTGCTGCTTGTTCTGGCTTAGACAGAGACTTGCATGGTTACTTGGGATGGCTTTCTCACACAAGCAATTTTAGGTGCATGCGGTGGACTGGACAAATAAGGTTTCATTTTTGTTTTGTTTTTGTCTGTGCAGTTTTTTCTTGGAAATTGATCTATATTCTAACTCAACAAAAGAAAAGATTTTTATATTGGAGATTGAACTATATTCTAAAATAAAAAGTATAGGTACATTCAATGTTAATGTAGATAAATTAATAAATATTTTGATTCAAATCAATTATAAATACAACTTTATCTGTCGCTTCGAAGAGATATATACAAATCCATTGTTCATTCATGAAATTACCTCGGTAAACTAATCGAGAATGTTATATCATTAACGGAAAAATTCTTGGAACTTTTTGATGTAGAGACTTCCTCTGAGGCCAGCCTTCCGATTGAAAATGCTGGGTGCTTGGGTTTTGGAATGACCACTGTGTCACTCGCCAGCATTACAAGAACATCCGACATGGTTGGTCTATCTCTTGCATCTTCCTGAACACACAACAAACCAATCTGTATGCACCTCTCTACTTCACTGCCTATAAAGGACTTTTCCAGCATTGGATCCATCATTTCCAAACATTTTCCTTCAGACCATCTTCTCCAAGCCTGCACAAGGATTTGTAGTTTTTTAATACTCATAAGCCTTAGTTATCTTAGCATTGTTGAATAATCTCTTGACCACATTAGAGTGAGACTTACGTATACAAGGAGAGTTTGACCATCTGACATGTAGAATCCACCGTTCTTTCTCCCGCAAATGATTTCTAGAACAAGAACTCCAAAACTGAAAATATCAGATTTCACTGAAAATAGTCCATCCATAGCATATTCAGGAGCCATGTATCCACTGATAGAAATCAATAGAGCTTTGTTATTATCTCGAGTCATGGAACATATAGCAAAGAATTCCAGTCAGAATAATAAAGTACTAAAATATGCATTGATAAACCTATTTGTTTTCGAAGTATTTGTTATTAGTAGAACTCACAAAGTGCCCATTACTCGTTTTGTATTTGCCTGGTTCTGTCCTACTTCGAATGCCCTTGCCAATCCAAAATCTGATATTTTGGGATTCATGTCAAGGTCTAGTAGAACGTTGCTGG